>Ga0307507_10000758_pt1 | contig 71119 bp, 17 predicted proteins | sample 7_EM_MG_FD_207223 | JGI IMG/M metagenome (GOLD analysis project Ga0307507, IMG submission 207223) | Populus trichocarpa ectomycorrhiza microbial communities from riparian zone in the Pacific Northwest, United States - 7_EM | ecosystem: Host-associated > Plants > Roots > Unclassified | place... | reverse complement strand
TGCTTCTAACCACTTCCATTTAGAGACTAATCGCTGGTTCTTCTCTAGAGGAGAACCAGCTTCCTATATAAACCTTCTAAGACACTAGTAAAACCTTTCGCCCCTATCTATCTGACTATGTCTCTTCTGGAACATATATGGGACGTAGGTAGGACATTAATAAAACCTCCTACTGTCTTATCTGATATATACCTCCTAGGGGATTCCGTTACAATTGCCTCCCCTTTAAGGGTCTTAGTCCTCCAAGACTTCGCCTCTTAATAATCTCTTATAGAGTTCCGGCTAAAACCACTAGGGAAATTCTTTAGTGGAAAGGTACTCTATAATACAGCTTATTGCCAGTTCTTTACTAGTGTGGAACCTTACTTTGTCTTTCTATTCCTCCGCTCTTCTTCCACTATAGCTCTTATAGTGCCTTCATAATGGAACTTTAATAATAATAATAAAAATTAGATGGGATTCACCTTCCTTATTATAAGAATTTGTTATAAGCTAATCCAGGGGTTATCCTATACAACGCGTTAACTAGCCACCATCTCTATTCACCTAAAATAGGTCTTAATAATAACGTTTTAATGTTAATTTCTTTTAGTTTATAAGCTGTCGTCTCTTACACGTCTTTCTATTAACAATACTATTCGTCTTGCCTTTCAGCAGACCGTTTTTTATTATATCTTAGCTTTTAGCTTTTGTATCTTTAGCTATTCTTTCTTCTACTGCTCTGTTCTCTTCTTATAACGTATTTATAGGTAACAAGATCCCTATTTTATCTCCTTAATAATACTAACTTCCCATAGTGTTTTCTCGCAATGGCTTATAATCGTGCTGCGCGTCCCTAGACTGGCGGCGGCGTTGTCCCTGCTCCGTTAGCATTATAGACCACTTCTATTACTCCTGCGGTGGTTTCTCTAAAGTGCTGCCGTCGTTGCGTTTATACGCTTACGTTGGACCCGTCCTACGCCTATAAGATACCGCGCTCTAGCGAGAATAGATTTAAGTATTCCCACTATCACAGCTGGAAAAAGACCTATATTCTAGTATTTCCTATTCTATCCTATTCTGGACTTCACTAACTATATTAGATCCCCGCTATTTATATATATAAGGCTTACCGGCTCTAACGCGCCATTAGGGATTTCCGTCTGCATTAGAATAGTAATAGATAGGGACAGAAGGTATCTTCCATTGCTTACAGCCTTTTTAATTTAATAAGGGTTTCTACTACTATAGAGACACAGTAATCTTAGACACATAGTGTCTAGGAGCGTATATATAAGCAGCTCGTTTTTATAAATAATAATATTTGTACTCTTACGCGGGCCTTTCTAGCTAGGTAAGTCTCTTTAGTGACATGTTCAGGAACTATGCTAACTCTTTAGTTGTTAACTTTCTAATCCCAGCCTAGATGCCGATTTAGAGCCTGGGAATAACACTAAGGATAGTAATAAAGATAAACGTTCTCCCTGCTAGTCCCCTAGTCATAGTGGTCCATCTAGTTCTCGCCGCTCTAAGAAGAATATTAGTAAGAATACTAATGCTTTTAGGGATAGGAGTATTAATAATACTACCAATAATAATATTAAGATGGAGGAGGAGGCTCCTGTTACTACTTCTAGTATTTAAGTTGTTATCTTATTCTTTCTTTCTTTTTATAGGATAGCTTTATAGGGTGCCTCTCTAGTGCCTCTAGGATGCCCTAGTACTGGGAATTAACTTTATACTTTAGGGATGCCTCTATTTTTATTTTTAGTAACAGTTTATATAAAAGCAGCATACCGCCATAATCTCCGTATATAATAAACGGGTGGTATTCTTATAGGTACTTTACAATTTTTTAAAAATTCTAAATCTTCACTCTATGTCTTTTTGGTCCTCTTTATATTATTAACTCTACTGCGTATCTTTAGTGTTAGACCGGATACTCTCCTTTTATCCCTAGGGAATCCTTCTAAGTCCCTAGGGCCCCTTCTTTTGGTGCTACTACTTATTCTTAAATAGCGTCTTCTTTGGACAGCATCCCTAGTGGTTCTTATATAGATCCCTATAGCTTTCTCTTACAGGATTCTAGGATCCCTATTATAATAGCGAAACGATCCTATTTCTAATACCTGTACTCAACCTTATGGTTTTAATTTGCGGGGTCTTCCCTATTATCTCGCCTGTAGTATATCTAGAACCGTTACTAAATCCTAATTTATGGTCTTTAGGAAAGTTTTAATTGCTATATCGCATCCTAGCTAAAGGTACTCCTTAGGTTCCCAACTGTTATATACCTAAGAGTATCCTTCCTAATAAACCAAAAATTCGCGTTTTTTCTAACGCTATATTTAATTAAGAATGTCTTCTATATTCCATTCTAGTTCCCCATTAATTTCGCTAGGTAGGGGTAGTTCCATACCATCTCTTCTCCAGTATAACTCCAATAAGGAAACATAAAATGTGGGATATATTAGATATAATTTTAGCAATTCTAATTTATAGGCTTAATTTCCTTTAGTTTTCCTAACTACCTTAAATGGTCCGAGCTACCTGTGGTCTAGCTTCTTCTTAATACGTTTTATCCGGATATTTTTTATGGATAGTAAGACTTCGTCTCCTATTTTAAATTCTTTAGGCATATGTCCCTTGTTATAGTACCTTTTTTATATAGCCTGGGCGTTTAGTAAGTGCTTTTTAAGTTCTTCTCTATAAATTCTTATTTGCTTAATTCTCTTGGACGCCGCCAGTGCCTCTCTTTTAGGAATAATATCCTTAACGTTCTAGGGGTTATTTGCTTTTACCCCAAACAGTGCTTTATAAGGGGTCATTTTTGTGCTGCTATAAATGCTTGTGTTATATATATATTGCGCTAGAGCTAACCACAATGGCTAATTATCCTGTTAATAATTAATATAGTAGTGGAGGTAGTGTTCTAATAACGCATTTAGACGCTCTATTTGCCCGTCTATTTATAGGTAGAAGGTAGTGCTTATCCTTCACCATATCTTTAATAAGAGACAGAATAAAGACCAAAATGCGCTGTTAAATATGGTACCTCTATCGGATACGATTCCCCTTAGCGTGCTAAATAGGAGCCACCGCTTTAAAAATAGGTCTGCTAGTTCTGCTACTGTGATTGTTATTAAAACAGTAAAGTACCCTAAAAACTTTGTATATCTATTAATAATTACTAGGATAGCGTTAGCAACCTCTCTAGTTCTTATTTTAGTAGGGGGTAAGCCTATTATAAAATCTATTATTAATTCTGACATAGGTCCCTACAGAATAGGAAGTACTGATAACTTGCTATATAGGCAATACCTGGGTATCTATACCCTTTGGCACGTATTATATCTTAATACATAGTCCTTAACTTCTTTAGATATTCCATCCTAAAAGTATTTCCTTTAAACGGCCTTAAGGGTCTTATTGGCACCGTAGTAACCCCTAAAAGGGTCGTTATAGAAGACCTTTAGAATTTCATTTTAAACCATTTAGTCCTTTGGGATATATACAGCACCCTTAAAGCGTAATAGACCCTTTTAGTCTTGTTGCTATAGCTTCTTAGTAACTCTAGCCAAGTTAGTCTCTACTATATCTTTCTACCTCTCCCCAGAAACGAAGGCGTCCCTTTATTATACTTAAAGAAGATGATCCGGAAAGGTTTTATATAGATTACTTGTTTCCGTTTCGCCTGCCGCCATTATAGACTTTAGGCGTGGCACGAGATGTTTTAAACTATTAGTGCTAGCAGATTCTCCTACTATTATGCAGTATGCTACGCTGTGGATAGGCATCTTGCCTATTCCCTCTGGATCCGGAAACTCACAGCTAGTGCGCCGTTAAGTTAAAGGTGCTATGACACCCCTAGCACATCCTATAGAATTCTCGCTAATTCTAGGATATGCTAACTTTATAATATCTACTTAGTCTATAACCTAGTCTGTAACCATATTCTACTGCTCTATTATTATGGTGCTTCGCAGCTGTATCGCTAGGACCTTTACCCTGCTATAGAATTCTATAGTTCTAGGGAAAGACTCTTCTTTCTTTCTAAACAAATTTTGTAATGTGGGAATTATTTCCCCTATACTGTCTTGGATTCTCCCAGTCTTATAATCCAGACGTCTTAACAACCTATTAGCGGGATTTGTCTTTCCTAGGCGGTACGTAATTTTAAAGTTGTACTATAATAGTGCCTCCGCCTATCTAGCTTGTTGACCGCTTAACACTTTTATAGTTATAAAGTATTCTAGGTTGTTGTGGTCTGTAAGGACTTTAATAGGATAATTGCTTTCTATACAATAATATCACTAGTGCTTTATTACTGCGACTACTGTGAGCAGCTCCTAGTTATATGTTATATAATGCTGCTCTATAGGGGTCATTTTCCTTAACTAAAACGCTATAGGATGCTATTCTCCGTCTTTTAATTAAGATATAATTGCCCCTAAGGCAAAGCCGGATGCATCCGTTTTAAGGTGTATATATAGCTCCCAGCAGAAGTGTATTAGGATAGGCGCTGACGTAAACAAATTCTTTAACCGGTCTATAGCCTACTTAGCAGCTTCTCTAAATACAAAGGGTCCTAACTTCTTGCTATCCTTAGATCCCTTTAGCAGATTGGTAATTAGGAGCATCACTTATAAGTAATAAACAATAAACCTTTAGTAGAAGTTTGCTGTGCCTACAAAAACCTATACTTCCCTAAACGTTATGGGGTATAGCCATTCCCTAATAGCGTCTACCCGGCTTTTCTCTATTAACACTCTGTTAACGCTAATAATAAAGCCCAGAAAATTAATGCTAGTAATATAGAATAAGTATTTTTTTAGGTTTATATAAAGCTTATATTCCCATAGTCTTTCTAGTACCATTTGTACATGGTACGTATATACTTTGTAGTTATTAGAGTAGACTATAATGTCATTAAGGTAGACCACACATATTGTATCTAATAGGCCCGATAATGCCTTATTAATATAGGCCTAAAATGTCACTGGTGCGTTAGTGAGCCCAAATGGTATTACTAGGTACTTAAAGTGGCCATACTGTGTTTAGAACGCCGTTTTCTATTTATCGCCGGCTTTAATCCGGATTTAATAGTATGTATCTTTTAGATCTAATTTTATAAATATCTTTACGCCCAACAGCCTATTAATAAGCTCCCCTATTAAGGGTAGCGGGTAGCGATTCTTTATAGTAATCTTATTTAGCGCCTAATAGTTAACACAGAGGCGAAGGGTCTTGTCCTTCTTAGGTATAAATATGATTGGTGCCCCTGCCTAGCTTATAGAAGGCCGAATCCATCCTCTCTAAAGATTGTCCACTATATACTAACGCAATACTGCCAGCTCGTTTTTTAACAGGTTATATAGTGGTCTAAAAGGAGGTTCCTTGTCTTCTGTGTTTATCTTATACTCCACTAACATAGGGTTAGGTAAGGTGTGCGCAGCTTCCTTATTAGCAACATCCTTTAGGTCTATATATTCCTATAGAATCTCTGGTTCCTTAACTACGTATAGCCGGATATCCAAAAATAAATACTCCGCGTCCCTATTCTTGGTGTTAAGAGTGGTATATATAGCATACGCCCACCCTTCCTCTTATATATGGTTTAAGAAAGTCTTTTAATCTTCAACTATAATACGCGGTTAAGACTTCTGGTGTCAATATAAGGCTAAAGGCCAATTAATGTCTGGATTGACCTGTTAAAGCTATAGGTATTCTAAAACAAGGTTATACCCCTTGATTTCTACGGTGTAAAAACGCATCTCCTACGTGTCCTATAGACTATTGCGGTCCTAGCTGGCTATAGAAAAAGTTTATTCCCTATAGCATGGAATCTAGTGGCCTCTAATACTTTAAATGGTGCGTACTTGTAAGCCACTAAGGTCTAAATCCAATTCCTTTACTAGTAATTAAGAAATAAACCCCATGGTCGCGCCGCTGTCCATAAGGCAGTCTTGCGTTACCTATTTATTATTAATTTAAATGGAGACGGGAATAACTATATAGTAGCTTACTCCCTCCTTCTCTTACTGGCCTAGTGTAAGGGAGTAAAGATCCACTAGGCTCTCTCTTTTCCTAATTAAGCATCCTCTTGCTTCTTCTGTTGGCAGAAGCGCTATATATGGCCTTTCTTGCCGCAGTTATAATAGCTGCGTAACTCTTGGTTCCACGGTTTCTGCCTATTATCATTCTAGGGTTAACTAGCGTTGCTCTAGGGTTGCGAAGCCTGCTCGCGTTGTCCTTCCGTAGAGTGGTTAGGTTGGGGTCTGCCCCTTTTATTAAAGCTAGGTCTAGTTCTACGCTCTTTATCATTGGCGTCTTGTTCCTTTTGCTTCCTTAGATAGTCTCTTTTAGCGTTCTTAATCTGAGTAGCTTTAGAGATAAGCTTTTCTTAAGAGGTAGGAATTTCCCCCTTCTCCTATATGGCCTGTCAAATCTTAGGTTGTAACTTGGCAAGTAGCTGATGGAGTTATATAGCGTCGTCCCATAAGTCTAAGTAGGGTATATTGTCTTCTAGCTCTTCTAAGTAGTTTACGAACTGGACTACACTCTGGCCTTCTCACTGTTTTATATTATAGTATTGCTGGTTATAATCCATCCCTTAATTAGTAGGGTCTTGGACCTAATTAACCAACCAGGACTTAAGTTTACTGAATTTAAGGGATATAGTAAGTTTCTTCTTGTAGCGTGTCCATGAACTCTCAACGGTGCCACGTAGGAAGGTAGAAGCAATCAGTGTCTGATTATACTTGTTAGAGTAACATTTCAGATCCAGCCAAAACTTAGTTTCGTATTAACGGATAAAACAATTGCAGTTCCTAAGACTATCACTATTGTACTTATTAGGTTCCTTTGTGCGGAATTTAGGTTTATCTAATGTCACAGCGTAGTATAGCGTTGCCCCTCTGAGTCCACTTCGTGTCTAGGGTGTCTATGCTTCTCCTAATTGTTCTTATAATTGTCCTTGGTAGTCTTAATATGCTTATCTTAATTATATCTCCAACTCCTTTATCTTTTGTAGGGTCTCGCGTAGCGACCACTTTAATAACTTCCCAGCGGTAATCGTTCCTAAGGGTCTTGGAAGGTTAGATAGACTAGCCGTGGCTTCCTAGTCTACTCCTTTGTAAGTAGAGGGAATGCGCTCCTCTGGAGAGACTCTCTGAGCCTCTTAAGGTGAGGGCGTTGCTTTATAGGATAAAGGAGTATGGCCCGTTATTATTAATTAATAGCCGTATGTTTCTAACGGATTGTAAGCAATTAGAATTGTAAGAGGCCAGTCTAACCGGAACGTATAATTATCTAATCAACAGTGTTATAAGTAAGTAGAAGGTGAGTCGAAGGTAAGTTAAAGGTAGAATAAGTTTTACGTATTAAAGGACAAATGCTTCTAACCACTTCTATTTAGAGACTAATTGCTAGTTCTTCTCTAGAGGAGAACTAGCTTCCTATATAAACCTTCTGGGATACTAGTAAAACCTTTCGCCCCTATCTGTCTGACTATGTCTCTTCTAGAACATATATGGGACGTAGGTAGGACATTGATAAAACCTCCTACTATTTTATCTGATATGTACTTCCTGGGGGATTCCGTTACATAAGCTCTATATAAACGATTAAGTATTTAAACATAACTCTTAACTGTATTTTATTTAGAGATAGATAGCCAAACTAAAATTATAAACGTGATTATGGAATAATACTTATAAATATACTACTCCTACCTGTAAGACGACTGGGAAAAATAGCTGCCTTTGGCTAAGTTTACTGCAAATAATACAATAAATGTATTAATAGACGTAATACCGTTCTATGCAACCTATAAATAAGACCTTTAACTTAGATTTAAACTATGACCTAATATTAATATAATAGGACCCACGATTAAACGGATTTAGTTAATTAATGTATATAACTTTACTAATTAAATAAAGTAGTTAACGGAACTATTATAAAGTAAATTAATATACGCTTAAATGTTATAGAAATGGCATGTGAATAAAGGACAAGCTCCCGTATAGGAATTTAAGGAAGGTGATATAGCCTACCTAAATATACGAAACCTAAAGACTTAACGGCCTTTAAAGAAACTTAATTAGAAGTTTGTGGGCCTATACTAAATTAAGAAGAAACTAAGCCTATACGCCTATAAGCTTAAACTGCTAACTTTGACTAAGGAACTATAAACCCCTAGTTTAGGGGCTTATAAACTACTAGGACATAGTTACTAGTACATGTTAAGCTGCCCTAAGGGATTTATATATATAGGACTATAGCGCCATAGCTTAGAGGCTGCATGCGTAGTATTGTACGTAGTATAATACAATGGATTAAAATAAATAAATAAATAAATAAACTGCTAACTGAGATAAAAATACACCTGACGTTTTATATAAGCTTATTGCAACCTTTAAAAGACAATCCTATAACTTATAAAGTGCCGCTGCCACCTCCTGTAATTATTAACAATAGTAACAGTTCTTACTTTATTAACTTAATTAATAATATGCAATAGAAAATATAATCTAAATAATTTAATCTTCTTGTTAAGTGGGAAGGATATAAAATATAAACCTAGGAAATCTATGAATAGATTAAGGCCGATGCGCCTTCCTTAGTAAAAGAATTCTATAAGGACCATCCTTCGCGGCCTACTTTAGCTAGATGGATATAATATAAAGGCAAATAACTGCCACCTAATATAAATATATAAAATATAATAGTAAGAAGCTTGAATTTAAAAAGAACTTAAAATATATTATAATGTTTGTAACACGGTTACATAATATATAAGATGTTAAGGAACTTTAACCACTGGTTAAAGTTATCTAATTGGTTAGATTTGCCTTGCTAAAACCGCCACCTAATATAAAAATATAACACGTAATAAAATTATAAATTCTTAACTAAATTAAATTATTTTGAACCTTTGGCTAAAGGGAGGGTACTATAATGGGACTAGCCCAGTTATAGTAGGAATGTCTTAATGAAATACTTAATAGATAAATTTTAAAGCTTTAACTAAATTCTGCCGAATTCTGCTAGCTTAATTGACTTCTGCCAAGTTCTACTAGATTAATTGAATTCTACCAAAGTCCGTTAAAGACTACGTGCGTACGTGCGCACGCATTAACCACTAAGCCCCTGACTATTTAATTATATAACTCTCTCGTTATTCCTTTCTCTTCTTTACGCAACATCTTATTCTTTGCAAGAGCTATATACCCTTAGGTTTAGATAAAATTTATATTATTCCTTTAAATCTTCCCTAAAGTCTCTTTGCGTCCTTACACTATTAAGGCTCTGTATAGAGCTCTATTAAGGCTCTACCTAGAGCTCTATATAAGGCTCTGCTTAAAGCTCTACTAATATACAGCCTAATATACTAGGAAGACTCTATAATTGTTTATATAAACTGCTTTATAATCAATCGATTTATTAATTAATTGCCTATATAAACGTCTATATAAACGCCTACATGTCTAGATATCTAGATATCTACACGTCTATATGCTATACGTAGTTTTATATAAGGCTTTACGCGAACCTTTACACAAAGCTCTACCAGAGCTTTATATTAGGCTCTACCTAAAGCTTACCCCCTACTACGCAGCATAACAGCATTGGCAAAATATGGTACCCTACTAATAGCCTTAATAGTTAGTGGTTGACGCAATTGGCGCGCAGTTAAGGGCATTTGGCAACTTAACTGACTAGCCTATATCGTGTTTTTTTAATACGCAGCCTGCGCGCAACCTACTAGTAATCTACGCATTTGGCAACCATAATTATATTTAGAGCTATTTACCTCTTTTATACTAATAGCATATTTTAAATAAATAAAAGCTACTTTAAAGCTATTTATAAGGCTAACAAAATAAATATTATTATTTTAGATAATTTAATATAATATAGCGATGGTTCTCTTCTATCTATCTACCTATTAACTTACCTACCTGCCTATCTACCTACCTGCCTACATCGCCTACCTGTCTGCATTGCCTACCTGTCTGCATCGCCTACCTGTTTGCATCTGCCTACCCGTTAGCATCTGCCTACCTGTCTGCATCTGCTTACCTGTCTGCATCTGCTTACCTGTCTGCATCTGCCTACCCGTCTGCATCTGCCTACCTGTCTGCATCTGCCTACCCGTCTGCATCTGCCTACCTGTCTGCATCTGCCTACCTGTCTGTATCTACCTACCCGTCAGCATCTCCCTATTTATGCCTACCTGTCTGTGCTACCTTGATTCGATCGATCGATCGAATCGTTTATAGTGTTCGCTGGCTAGTCGTTGTCGTCTGGCTCTGGCGACGGTCGTCTAGTTCTGGTAACGGTCGTCTAGTTCTGGCGACGGTCGTGCGGTTCTAGTAACGGTCGTCTGGTTCTAGCGATAGTCATCTAGTTCTAGCAACAGTCCTCTGCTGGCTGCCGTTCTAGTGCCTCCCTAGGTAGGGAAGATGTAAGGAAGAAAGGAAGGGTAAAAAATAAGGCGGTAGAGGCATGTGTAGGAGTCCGGCCCACTCCGTGCACGGTCCCACTTAATGCACACCAAAATCTAAAAACACCAAAAATTCAACTCTATTGTATACAATCAAAACGGACCCAATTGACGCCGCTCTTGCTGCATTGGAGCTACAAGATCCTCCTAATTACACTCGGACTGCTAAAGAATTTAATGTTAATTGTACTACACTTTCGCGGCGTCATTGGTAGATTACTTGCTCTAAAGAGGATGCGATAGAAATGAAATCTCTTCTATTAATATAGCAGGAGAAGACTCTTCTTAGGTATATTAATCTTCTTACCAAACATGGCCTACCTCCTACACCTTAAATAGTGCGAAATTTCGCCTTTAAGATCTTAAGAATAACGCCTAAAAAGAACTGGGTTTTGCGGTTTATTAAGCGCCATAAGGATAAGATAAAATTACGCTATTTAGCCCTGGCTAATATAGCCTATAAAAGGGCTGATAATCTATATTAGTATAAACTCTTTTACGAGTTATTAAAGGAGAAAATTAAAAAATATAGGATTAAGGTGCATAATATGTATAATATAGATAAAAAGGGCTTTTTTATTGGTATACTTAATAAGAGTAAGAGAATCTACTCTAAATTAGAAGCAGTTTAAGGTAAACTTCTTAGCGCTAGTTAAGACGGTAATAGAGAGTGGATTATAGTAATTATAAGCATCTACGCTAATGGAATAAGCCTCCCTCTAGGCTTAATTTATTAAGCTGTTTCTAGCAATCTCTAGAACTCCTAACTTTAAAATTTTAACCCTAAACAACACTAGGCCTTCTTCTTATCTACTATAATAGGTTAGATAAATAACAAGATAGAATTCTTAAAGCTTACTACCCTCTTTAATGTAGAAATAAGAAAGAAAACTAGAGGCAGAAGATCCTAAAGGCTCTTAATATTAAATAGGCACGGATCTTATATTAATATAAACTTCCTTAACTGGTGTTATAAGCACAGAATATTAGTGGCTGTATTTCCGCCTTATTTAACCCACTAACTATAACCTCTTAATGTTAGTCTCTTCTCTCCTCTTAGCACTTATTACAGCTAAGAACTTAATAATCTTATCTATAAGAGTTAGGGCCTCTTCTTTATCACAAAACGCGATTTCTTTTGTCTATTTTATACTGCCTATAATAGGTCCTTTACTAGGAATAATATACTTAGTAGGTAGGCAAATACTAGGCTTAATCCGCTTAATTTAAAGGTTGTTCTTAGCGCTGTTAAAACCCAATAAAAGCAAGGCAAATAGCCTCTTGGCCTTTATTAAGGGACTTAAACACCTTAGCCCTCTTAGCAAGCGACTGGAGGAAGGTGCGTAGGCTTCTATAGGACGTGGTTAATGAGGTTATAGAGCCGCAGGCCAAAAGGCTCGAAAATACGGTTCTTAAGCTTACTACTGATATTGCTCTCCTCCACTCTAAAAATAGGGGCCTCTAAAAGGCGTTTAGCAATAAGAAGAAGAGAACTTATAGTAAACCTCTCTTTAATAACCTACGTGCAGAGACTAACTGTAAGGCTATGTTCTTTAGCCCCTTAAAGATTAAGCAAGTAAAAGAGCTTTAAGAGGAGCGCAAATAACTATAATACTAAGAGGAGGTACGCTAACAGGATAAGAAGATTTAAAAGTAACTTGCAAAGGAAGAATAATAACTTATAATAGCATAGAGGAAGCAGGATAGAATATAAGCCAAGGTTTAACAAGAGAAGGAGGCTGCTAAAAAACGCCGCCAGAGTGTCACGGGACGGGGGCAATGGCTACAGAGCGTATGTATTCGAGGAGTCTACAAGACGTTGCGCGATCGATCGTAAGGATCAAGGGCGTAGGAAGGTGATATACTACGCGTGGCTGACGTAAGCTATACGCGAAGCGTACGCGAGGGCATGGGGTTCCGCTAGGGAGTCTCCCATAGAGGCTCCTGCGGCGGCGTTCCGTAACACTACCCCCCCTCTTATAGAGGCGGAGCTCCGGCGACGCTGTGGTTACTATGTACATGTAGAAGGAACGCTTAAGGCATAGAGAAGGAAAAGAAATAATGCTAAAGGGATTGGTGGTGTAGAGTTCTGCTGGCTCTAATTATTAAATGGACCAATCAGGATTTTCTATCCCTAGGATGGAAAATCGCTATTGGCTTAGTAGAAGGCGGTAAGCTAAACTAACATCTTTATAGTCCGCAGCGACATTATGTAATAAGGCTTAGCACCTAAGAATTTAACTAATTAGATAACTTTAACCGGCGGTTAAAGTTCCTGGATATCTTAACGATTTTTTGGTTACGTAATAGCAATCTACAGCAATCTAATGGCAATTTGCCCTTATATGGCAGTGTATAATAATTGAACTCTATAAGGGCTCCCATAGGGGATTAGGCACAAAATCTCTACTTAGGCCTGGTTTCTATAGATTCGCGTAGTAAAAGTCGCTAATTAGGTCCTTTGCATTTTTAAAGTCTTCCCATAGTTGCCATTCTGGCTAATCTATGTCGAATCCTATATAGATAGCTCTGTAGTAGAGCCGCCGTCCTCTGCCTTTACTAAAGTATTTAGAGTTAATGATTCGTTTAATAGTCTACTCCTTATAGTTCTCGTCTTCGTTCTTGTCTTAAATTAGTACTAGTAGGGGTTTAGGCTGTGTCTGTCCCGGTAAGGGGTTAGGCTAGTAAAGGTGTAGTAGCTATAGGTAAAATATAGGCCATATTCCGCGGGTGGCTAGGGCCGGCGGGAGCTCTAGCTTATATATGGCTCCCCTATTAATAACTCGTTTAATCTAATAGGGGCCGAGGTTCTTATAATTAAGTGACTTTATAGGCCTCTGTATAGAGATATTGTGTGTATCTAGCCATACCCAGTCGCCAACACGCATCTCCGGTGGTGGCGTTCTATGACGGTCGGCGAAGTAGGCCTACTTTACTTAAGCCTAGGCCATTTCTCCCCTATAGTAGTTAAGTAGATTTTTTATGCGGTCTATATACTGGTTGGCAAGTAGCATCTTAAGGCGTTTTCTATATAGCAGTTTCTTATTAATAGGTTCTGGTGGCTCTATGCTAAATTAGGGGTGATAACCCTTGTTTACAAAGAATGGAGTAAGTCCTATAGTAGCTAAGACATAGTTATTAGCTGTAAACTTGCCTAGTGGGAGGTAATCTACCCAGTTGTCCTAGCCATAGGCAACGACCTGTTGTAAGTACGCCTTTATACTAGCGTTGGCGTTTTCTGGCTATCCCGCAGTCTCGTAGTAGAAGGATGTAGACATCTTAATAGAGATACTAAGACGTTGACAGATCCGTCTCCATAGGTTAGAGTCGAATTGCGTGCCCTAGTTGGACGTAATGGAGTTGGGTATTCTATATAGTCGGTAGACTTTGCAAAGAAAAGCGTCTGCAACGTTGTTAACGGCTATGCCTTTAGTTAGGACGTAGTGACGTTCCTTTATAAGTCGGTATATTATTATTAGGATGTTCTTGTAGGTACAACTGTGCCGTTTATAGGGTAGTAGGTTAGTAATAAAGTCTATAGCTATATCTGCCCACCGCCGTATAGGGATTAGTAGCGGGTGCAGTAGTCCTTAGTACTTAGTGCAAAAGGCCTTGGCACGCTTGCAGCCATAGCAGGCGCTTATAAAGTATTTAACTAAGTCTATCATCTTAGGCCAGAAGTAGTATTGGCTAAGGAGTTTGTAAGTTCCTCCTCTGCCTAGGTGACCGCTTGACCGGAGGTTATAGGCCATCTAGATTAGTTGCCGTTATAGGTCTTCTAAATTGGGGATAAATAGACGGCCTCTATAGTAGAGTCTGTTCTCCTTTACTTCTAAGGCTACTATATTAATTTGGCCTAAGTTTCGGAGGCTAGTAGGTGGCTTATAGGCGCTAGCAGTTTTCGCGGTAATAAGTTGGTGTAATAACGGGTTAATAGAGATGTTATATACAGCAGCAATAAGCTCGTTAATTTTGGGGGGTAGCTTTAAGTCCGTAGTATAAAGCTAAGGTGTAGATGGTTCTATTATAGGTAGTATACCAGGGGCCAGGTTTCTTGCTTTTAGGATTATCTGCTATTGGAACTAATTATAGGGGTTATTCTCTAACTAAGGAAGATCTTGCGAGCGGCGTGTTAGGCTATTAGGTTTTATGCCTTATACTCCTAGCCTATATATGATTTTAAAGTTAAAACCAGAGAGGAACTCGTTCCAATATACTTGGCGTTGGTTTAGCTGCTTTATAGTTATAAAGTATTTAAGGTTACGATAATCCGTAAGGACTTTAGTTGGCTAGTTAAGTTCTGCTAAGGAGAGTTCTGGTTAGAATTCTTTAAACGCTTATATAATCGTAAGGAGTTCTTTATTATAGATCTTATAGTTATACTCTTATGGTGTAAGCTTAGACGAGTAGAATGCGACTAGATAGAGAAAACCATTGTCGCCCATTTAGGAGAGGACGCCTGCGTTGATATAGTCTAAGGAGTCGGTTTTAAGATAGAGTTATCGTCCTAGTATAAAGTGAGCTAGGATAGGTGCTTTAGTAAAGGCATTTTTAAGGTCTTGGAACGCCTTCTTGTAGTTAGGCGTCTAGGTAAAGTGTAGATGCGTTTTTCTTCCTTTTATAGAAAGGCCCTTTGTTTGTATTATTGCTATAAGTGGTGCTACTATGCCTAAGAAGTTGTATATAAATTTCTAATAGAAGTTGGCGAAACTAAGAAAGGCTTATACGTCCTTAATATAGTTAGGGGCTTACTATTTGGTAATTATACGTACCTTCTTAGGGTCCATACGGACACCCTTAGTAGTAATAATTAGTTTAAGGTATTTTACTTCTATGACTAAGAATTTATACTTCTTTAAATTAATATAGAGTCCTGCTTCCCTAAGGCGCTATAGGACCTTTTAAACGTGCTTAGTATACTTAGAAGGGTTATCGCTATAAATAAGTATATCGTCTAGGTACGCTAAGTAGAAGTCGTTAAGGTAGTCCCGTAAGGCGTTATTAATATAGCTTTGGAAGGTGCCTGGGCCGTTGCATACACTAAAGGGCATAATGGTATATTTAAATTGGCTAAAGCGCGATGCGAATGCGGTTTTCCATTTATTGCCTTCCTATATTTAGAGATGGTTAAAGGCGGCGATGATATCGAGCTTGGTATAGATTTTGGCTTAACTAAGCCGCTTAAGGGTCTTATGTATAAGCGGTACTAGGTATCAGTTTTTAATTATAATAGCGTTAGGTCCTCTATAGTTAACGCAGAATTGGATACCTCCTCCAGGCTTCTTAGTAAGAAGAATAGGGGCAGCTGCTGGTAATATACTGGGATAAATAAACCCTTTATTAAGGTGCTTGTTAATATACTTTTTTATAACTAGAAGTTTGTTTTTTGACATTAGGTAGGGTCTCTTATAAAGTAGCATTTTTCCTTATTTAATATTAATAGCATAGTTATTAGGTCAATGTGGGGGGAGTATATTTACGCCCTTTTATAAGCATATGTTAATAAAGTCGTGGTACCTCTTAGGGAGGAGCTTGTAGAGTTCCTTATTGGTAAGTCCCTTTTTAAGCTTTATAAACTTCTTAAAGTCTAAGGTTAAGAGTTTATTAAGTTCTATGGGCGTGTCGTCCTCTAGGAGGTCCACTAGATCTATCCTATTACTATAGAGGACGTAATCCTATTCTTTATTAAGTTTATATAGCCGTAAGTAGGAGGCTGCTATAACAACCTAGCTCTTCCTTCGTGCTATATAATAGAAGGCTGTGGCACTAACGTGGTAATACTTAGTTATAGGCGGTGTAATTAGAGGTTCTTTAAGTTAATATCCTAGGGAGTAGGTAGAGGCGGCTAGGCTATGCCCTAGGCAGGTCTCTCTGCAGTAGTTGGAGTTAAAGGTTACTTCTCTTTTCTTCTAGTTAATGATGGGGTTATGCTGCTCAAGCCAGTTTATTCTAAGGATAATAGGGTAATTAGCAAGTAGTGTAATATAGGCCTAGAGCTCTTCTTAGTGTCCGTTTATGTCTAGGTAGAGTTATGCTATATAAGTAATCTTTTATACAGTACAATTACCATCAGCAAGTTGTAGGGCGCGGGCTTTAGTAAGGGGTAAGGTTAGTAGGTTATATTTACATATAAATTAGGTATCTACAAATTTATTAGTAGCTCCGCAGTCAATTATAGAATAGTCTTTATATTGTTTTTTAGCCGTTGTTCTTATTATAGGTAAAACTATCTGTTTCTATCTATCTATTCTTACTAAGTTATCTATTAAGTAGGCCGATATGTAGATCCCTCTATTATTAGGATGTCCCAGCTCGCGACTTAGGGCTAGGACTAAGTATTTCCCACTACTTCTGCTGCTGCTGCTTCTTTATCTTGTATAGTAACGGTGCGTAGCGAGGTATTCGGTGTTTGAGGTGTAAAGTTAGGTGTTAGGCGGCGATTACCAAACCTAGCTATTAGGCAGTTTAGGTTTTCGCAATAACAGCCTTCTTAACGGCATCTATAGCAGCGCCCTAGCTTCTAAAGTAGCTCACGCTCTCCATCTAGGAGTTTACGTGGGAAGGTTAGAATAGAGAGGTTAATATTAGCTCCGGTAATAGTATTAGTAGTAGGCGTCAGTGACCTAGTGTATATAGGTATAGTTAGTCCGGAGGGCTTTTATATAGGAGCCTTTAGGTAAGGGTTAGCAGTAGAGATCTAATTTAGCCATTATTTAATCTTCTGTAGGGCTGCTACCATGCTATAAACGTTATTGTAATTGTGACTAGCGGCAGCGTAACTAAGACGATAGGTGACCTTTTTAAGGAGGTCTTCCTAGTCTTCAGCATCGTCTTAGGAGAGGACTCTAGTGTATTTCTGGAACTTAACATAGAACTCATTAAATAACTTAGTAGGACTTATCTTTAGGGCGCGTAGTTTGGCTTGACTGGTAGCCATTAGGTTATGGTCGCGATATATTAGGTCAAGATTGTTAAGGACCTTATAGTAGGACTACCACTTCTAGGGGCTATTAGTCTCCCATTAGGCGAAGAGTCTATTAAATAGGGTACCCTTTATACGCCTAATAATATAACCAATCTTGGTATCCTCCCTAGAAAAAAGGTAGGCGCTCTAGGTTAGTTTTTTGCGGATTTACATCTTCTAGTGGCTATATTCCTTGCGGTCTCCCTAGAAGACTAGAGAATTAGGGTATTGTGTATTAGACCCCGCAATTATAGCTTAAGTTTGGTTGCTGTTATAGGGGTTGTCCCTATTAGGTAAAGCTGCTTAACGCTAACTTTTGGCTAAGCGTTAGGTGGGTAAGGTTGCCAGAGGCGTAGGGACTTAGGTAGTATAGTGCGTAGTAAGGAGATGCTTAGCATTGTTATAGATGTGCTTGTTAAGCTAAGACTATAGGTATTTAATTATGCCCTCCTTCTTAGTAACCTAGGCAATAAGTACAATCTTAGCTTTCTTTAATCGTTAAACGTCGCGCTTAGATATATAGAGGTTATCTTTAGTCTCTTAGCGTGTGTTATTAGCAAGTGCCTTACTAGCTTATAAGTCTTGGATAATATCATGATCTTAGGCAGCACGCAGTTCAGCTTGCGTAAGCTTTAGGTAGTAGTTCTATAGAAGGTGGTAGTATTTGTCAGATTCTCGTGCTACTATTTATATAAACATCTCGGCGTCTTATATTTTAATCTTAATAGGTAGCTGCCCTTCTAGTTGCTTTTCCGTGGCTGTGTAATTAATAAAGGATAAGACGTCGCCGGTGTCTATCTCGTCAAGGTCGTCGCTGTGGCCACCTGTACCAATAGGGGTGTACCCATCCTGCTAGGCTAGTTGACTCTCATCGTCTTTAAGGTGGTGCTGGGTGCTTAGGGGTACTTGTAGTTGTAACTCTTCTAAGCCGCTAGGCTTACCCTTAGGGGTTAAGGCTAGGGTTAATAAATTAAATTCTCCTGGGATTAATTGGCGTCGTAGGTTGGGTTGGGGTATTAGGTTGCTCTTTGGGCTTAATATAGTGGCTAGTAAGGAATATCGTCTTACTATTGTGGTACGGAGGTTGCTCGTAGACACGCTGCTTCTGGCAGCGCCTGCAGTATCGTAGAGACGTAGAATTGGTCGTAGGCTAGGTGTCGGTAGTAAAAAAAAAAGGCGCAACGTAATGTCACGGGACGGGGGCAATGGCTACAGAGCGTATGTATTCGAGGAGTCTACAAGACGTTGCGCGATCGATCGTAAGGATCGAGGGCGTAGGAAGGTGATATACTACGCGTGGCTGACGTAAGCTGTACGCGAAGCGTACGCGAGGGCACGGGGTTCCGCTAGGGAGTCTCCCATGGAGGCTCCTGCGGCGGCGTTCCGTGACACAGAGAGAGGAGGCTGTATACGCTCACGCAGTAAATCCATAGCTTTAAAATAACCTTAAGCTAATAAGGGGAGGTAGACGGAAAAAACAAGCTACTAGGCAATCTCTTATTGTTATTTTAAAGGTCGCAATTAAGGAGGTAGATGGAGTGGTTATATCTAGGGCTACTCGCGCTTAATATTAAATTTAACAACTTCCTATGGTCGGAAAATCTTATATAATAACTTATTTAAATAAGGAGACTTAGTAGATTACTACATCAAAAATCTAGACTATTTTATCAATTATATGTAATTCTACAGCCTCAAATCGAGGCTTGGTAATATTTGATTTTGGTGTGCATTGAGTGGGACCGTGCACGGAGTGGGCCGGACTCCTAGAGGCTATCGGGAATATAGCGGGGACCCGATGCAGAGCTTCGTGTAGAGCCTCCGTACGCAGAGCTTCGCGCAGAGCCTCTGTATGTAGAGCTTCGTGTAGAGCCTTGTGCAAAGCTTCATGTAGAGCTTCGTGTAGAGCCTTGTGCAAAGCTTCGTGTAGAGCTTCGTGCAGAGCATCGTGCAGAGCTTCGTGTAGAGCTTCGTGCAGAGCCTCGTGCAGAGCCTCTGTACGCAGAGCTTCGTGCAGAGCCTCTATACGCAGAGCTTCGTGCGGAGCCTCTATACGCAGAGCTTCGTGCAGAGCCTCAGAGCCTCGTGTAGAGCTTCGTGTAGAGCTTCGTGTAGAGCTTCGTGTAGAGCCTTATACAGAGCCTCGTGCAGAGCTTCGTGTAGAGCCTTATACAGAGCCTTGTGCAGAGCCTTGTGCAGAGCCTCCAAGTAATAAGACTATATAAGATTATATAAGATTATATTAGATTATATATAGTAGTAGTAGTAACTCTTTAATTAACGTCTGATACGGATCCTACTGGCCCACGTAGACTACTCCGCATAGGGGGGAAAACTTATGTATTTACAGGAAGAAAACCCCTGCAGTTGGGGGGGAAAAACCCTATGAGCAGCCTTAGTAGGATGAAAAACCCCAATTTACCATGTTTGCACGTAGCTGCGGCCCTGCGGGCCTATAGCATGTTCTCCTCCTTAGATGTTTTGAACTCTTTAGGAACCACTGCTTCCCTCTCTAGCTTATCTAAAGCTAGGGTTCACTACGTCCTAGCTAGGCCTTACTAATTAATTTCTGTGTATTTGCCTCTCCTATATCTTAACCATCCCCTATATGCTATCTCTTATTAACTATTACTATATACGTCTTGCCTCCCCCCCCTAGAGCCATTAAAGGCATAAGGGGGATTTATCCGTTTTAACTACCGTAATACTAAGCAGTGGGATATATTATATTGGGTATCTTTTATGCCTAGGCCCCAGCTAGGCCCTTTTAAAGGGTTACTACTCTGTTAAAAGAAGATAAGGAAAACCGTAGGTCGCAATCTAGGCCGCTAGCAGTATTATAGCAGTAAAACGGTAAGTAACCGTATACTCCGCAGGCGATCGCCCTAAGGGTTAAGAGGGGCCGTATATTTACTCATTTATTTATTTATTTACGCGTTTACTTATTTATTAATATAAAGTTATTAATGCTTTTAATTAGGGGTTAGGGGATGTTATTAAGTATTATCTGTCTATGTTGGATTATACAGGTGCCTTAGATAGGAGAATAGTATAGTAGTTGTTGTACTATAGAGGGCCAATAGTAGTAGTTTTTCAAATCTTACTATCCAAAAAAAAATTCACTACCGCCCTTAACGCCTATAACTACCACTAGGTCCTATCCGCACGCTATATAACGTCTCTGCGTTGGCTCTAAATCTAATCTTCAAAGACCTAGGTTCGTAGCCATCACCACATATAGGTACAGAGTCCGATTTCGACGGCCTTAGATTATATATAATAGTTAAATATATAACATATAACTTTACCTTAATTGCATGTCAAGAAATATGCAGTTAGCTTTTAAAGTTGTTAAGTAAGTCAACTGCGTGTTATTTAACTTTTAAATATGTTAAATAGGTCAACTGCGTATCATTTAACTTTTAAATATGTTAAATAGGTCAACTGCGTATCATTTAACTTTTAAGGGCTGGCTTACTAACTTTTTTTCACCTGATCGCGCCCACCTGTTCGTCGCCCAAAAAATCCACCTGGAACGAACAGGTCGATATTTCCAGGTCGATCAAATATCCAACAGGTAGGAGCTGCTTTGTTTACCTCACCTGTTCGATTTCTACCTGTTGAGTCGTCTTGGCAACTGAAATTAATATTCCACCTGGCCTGTTCGACGTCCTTGCGCTTCCCGCGATTACATAGCCAAAAGTAGTATAGACTGCGCGAATTTACCCACCTGGGCCGTCGAACAGGTGGAATCCCACCTGCACCCTCTGTTTAAAAGGGGGGGTCCTGTATATCCACCTGGGCGACCTAGGCGACCTATTTAATTAATCCAACCTCGATTATAATGTTTTTTTAAAGAATTACGTGATTCTCACCAACCTTAAGTATAAAGCCTTATATATCCAAAGCAGTGTAAGCAGGCCTCTATGCGCTGCTGGCGCTGTTCCACGTGCTTATTAAAGGTGCGAAAAACCTTCCTATATTAAATAGCAAGCGCCAGCAGATATTCGATCCTCTGCGCGGTAAGGTAATAATAGTAGAGCTATTATACGGTCCTCCTAAGGCGATTAAAACGCTTACCTATATGGACCAAAGGACGTTTAAATTGCTACTCGATCGGCTGGTTAATAAATATAAATTACGCCTATAGGAATGTATATCGGCGGAGCAGAAGCTGATAATATTTATAGCGCTATATAGGGGGGGGCTAAGTATAAGGATAGTTAGGTAGGAGTTTCAACATTTAACTTATATAATTAGCCTATAGGTAGTTAATATTTAAAGTTATAGAGGACCAGAATTTACCTATATAAGCGTTTTTTATGAAGTTCTTAATGCTCTATATAAGCTGCATAAAGATATCGTCAAACTACCGCCTAGTTGCATACCCGAATGGATTAAATCTAACAACAAAATATGGCCTTTTTTTAGTGACTGTATAGGCGCGCTCAACGGCTCATATGTGCCTATTTTGGTGCCAGTAGCTGAGTAATTGGCATGGCGAAATAGAAAGGGCTGGATATTACAGAACGTGCTTGTGGCGTGCGATTTTGATATGAACTTCGTGTATATTTTACCTAGGTGGGAAGGCTCTGCATATAATGGCTAGGTGCTTAGTTTTACGAAGGATTAAGGCTTTTATATACCGCTAGAAAAATACTATTTAGTAGATACTAGATATATAGCTAATAATCCTTTAGTCCTAGTACTATATTAAAAGGTTAGATATTATTTAAAAGAGTAGGCTAGCGTAAGGTAGAGGCCAAAGGATAAGTATAAACTATTTAACCTACGCTATACGTCCTTAAGGAATGTTATTAAGCACATATTTAGTATACTTAAAGCGCACTTTTTAATATTTAATAAAGGCCGTAGAGGCTATACCTAGAAGACATAGGTAAAGATTATATGGGCGTTAACGGCGGTTTATAACTTTCTAAACCAGAATAGCTGTAATCCGTATAAGGACGAGTCTGGTTATAAAAGTGAGGACGATTTAGATACTAACAACTATACGGTTTCTTATAATATTAGTAAGCAAGTAATAAGCCAGCGGCGGGAGGATATAGCAGATATAATATAGGAGTAGTATTAGGACGTTCTAGCTGTAAGGCTTGGGTGTAGTTAAAGTAGAAGTCCTAGAAGTTCTAGAGGAAGATAATATTTAATTTTGGTAGTAATATTACCCATCTTTATAAAGACCGAAGCAGCAGATATAATTTATCTATAAGTATAGCATTTAAGTACCTATAAATACGTACAACACCACTATTAAAAAAGTTGTAATAGGTTCTTTAGCTATAGATTAATTACTTTGCCTATACCTTTTAAGGACCAGAGCTAAAATTAACGTTATATTAATCCTTTAACTTACCACTAATCTCTAATCCTCCACTAAAGGACCCTAATTGTTTAATATGTAACTACTGCTGTCTTATATTAACTACTAGCTGCTTAATATACCCTTTTTAAGCTTTACCGGTAAGCGAATTAAAGATATAGGTTCTGCTTTTAACCTTAAATTCTTTTAAAATAAGTTACTAATTAATGGTAAGAAGGTACTTAAAATCACGAATAAAGCTGCCCACAGCCTTCTTAATTGGTGAGCTATGTATTGCTAATAGCGTTATCTTTAATAATTTAAACGTCGCCGCTGCCTTGCTAATACTCTTACTTAAAGCTTCTATTACCGCTAATGTCTTTAACGGACGGCTTTAATTGGCTGCCTTGGCTGCGTTCTTTATTGACTGCTTTATTAACTCTAGCCTCTTTACTTTCTTGGTGTTTTAAGCTCTCTTTTCCGTCACGCCAGGCGTAGGCAAGGGAGATTAGCTTATAGAAGATAATGATATTAATAAGGATACTAAGGAGGATTATAAAGGCGTTAAGAGCGTTAAGGGCGTTAATATACCCGGTATAGGAGTAGGGCTCTAGCTATTAATTGGTGTATTAGATAGGCTCTATTTAACTATACCACGCGGTATATTTGGATCCTTACTATCCTTATACCTACCCTTACTATCCTTATCGTTATAATTAGACGAATTTAAATTAATATTGCCCCAGTTCCAAACTAAATCCTTATTAAGCGCCTCTTTAATTATGCCGGCATAATCGCCACGGGCCATTTTACTAGTAAGTAGCTCCGTTAGTTGCTTATAGTGAATAGGCCATTTTATTTTAAAAGGTCTCCTTTTAATATAGCTATTAAAATAGCCCTTTATAACGCCTTCCTTATTAGTCTATGGCAAGCTAGTAACCTTATATTTGCCCTACTCTAAATATACCTTAATATACGCTTCCTATTCGCGGTATATAGCCTTCTAATAATTATATTTATTTGTTAACTAATTAAGAGTAAGGTCCTAGCCCAATTTAACTTTAATATAAGTAATAGCGTCAGCGTAATTAGTGGCTTTAAATATAGATCTGTTAGTCTCTTTGCCTTAGGTAACTAATAGCTTTATATACTCTAGAAACGCCTTACTTAACGCCTTAAGCCATACTAATTAAGGCTTCTTACTAGGATCCTCGCCCTCTGCCACCTTCTTCCTCCGAGTCTTTTTGGCAGGTGGCTTGGAACCAGCACTAGCAGCTATAAGATCCTTCTTTACCGTGTTTACCCTTACTCGCTTCTTCGGCAGCTTTATCGCAGGTGTTAATATTAGTAAGGTAGTAGTAGAGGCAGCTTTAGAGGACGTTATACTGGGTGTAGAGGTGGTGGTAGAGGTGGTGGTAAAGGTGGCGGTTGGGCCATGGCTATGGCCAGGGGCAGGGGGAGCTACGCTAGCAGCAGTGTCAACAGGGCTGGCCTCTATAGGCTCGTTGTCGTCGCCTATAAAAAAGGTGCGTATATTAAGAACGGGTTAATTATATCTATAAGGCTCTAACTACTTGTTTTATATAGAGCCTTTAGACGTCCCGCGTGCGGCTTACATAACCCTGCTCCACCGCTATTTCGCCCACTAGCAACCTTGGCGACTACCTCTAGTAAACGAACCGCTCTTACCTGTTCGATCTACACCCCTGCACGAGCGCTTGCTAGTGGCGCTTACAATCCACCTATTGGGCTTTAATTTGACCCACCTGGCGGCGTCGACCAGGTGGGCACGAACAGGTGGAAAAAAGTTAGTAAACCAGCCCTAAATATGTTAAGTTGGTCAATTGCGTGTCGAGTTAGTCAAATTGCATTAGTCGTTTGCAAAATGTATTAGAATCCTTGGCATGCAGATCCCTGATTTTTGCGCCCGGACTTACATATAACACCGTAAGATAGCCAGCCTACTTCCACGTTAAGTGCACCTTATTGTCGATATAACATCTCTATTATTAGTCGATAAGTTAAAGCCAAAGTCGCCCTACTATTTGCCCTATCTTAACGCGTTTCCTAGTGTTATAGTACCTTATATTAACCCTACTTATCGCGTAAACATAGACCGTTAATATACCCTATATATCTTACCCCCCATAGGGCCTTAATATTCCACCTTTTACGACCTACTTCGCGTTCTTATTATGTAGATATAATTGCCCTACTACGGCGCGCATAGGAGGCTTAATAAAGCTTTAGTAATAGTCGTGTACAGGTATCCTAGGCTACGCGGCCGATTTAGAAATTACGCGAAGAATATTTAATATATATAGATTAGTTAAATCAAGCTAAATATTAAGCCTCTCTGCAGCCTTAATTATATATATAAGATTCGTGTCCAATATACGTAAAATCTATATACACTATATATCAAAAACCACTATATTTTATATACAAAGTCTGTAAATAAGACTACCTATTTTGCATTTAAATTCAGCTCTATATATACTAAAAATCTACCTAATATATATATAAACTTAATCTAAAATACAATGATTTTATATGCATATTATTATAAGGGATCTTTTAGCACCTCTTTATAAGCTCCTTTGGGCTTGCAGCCCTTCCCTCCTTATTAGTTCGTCTCTCTCCGTACGAGGTATTGCTATACCTACTCTTTACCATATCGTCCTCTTCTATCGACTCTCCTTATAACTCATACTTGGCTTACCTACTCCCTACCGTACACCTAGGTAATAGCCTTACAATTATAGAGCGTAGAGACCATAGGGTTTGCGCAAGGCACTATAATACTAGGAAACGCGTTAAGATAGGGTAAATAGCAAGGCGACGTCGGCTTTAACTTATAGGGACATTATATTGATAATAAGGTGCATTTAACGTGGAAGTAGGCTGGCTATCTCACGGTTTTATATATAAGTTCGGGCGCAAAAATCGGGGATCTGCATGCCAAGGACTCTAATACATTTTGCAAACAACTAATGTTAATTACGCGAAACGCGATAAACAAAGTCTACTTAAATCTCATCCTGCGAATATTTTCCCGATAAGAGGGATAGGATTTGCGAAGTAAATCCCTATTAACTAGGATCTATAGGTTAAAAGTCTTAGGGGGGTCTAATATAAATATAAAAACCACGCTGCTCTATATACTAACTAACTACTTATATTATTAGCTTCTTGGCAGCTACGCTACTAGCGTTAATAATTGTTAAATATACTATAAGCGGTCGAATTTGGATTTAATAGTAATTAGATTTTGGGTAGAGCTACTTAAAAATAATATTTGGGCTTTCCATCTACAAATAAGCCCCTCCTTGCATAATTCCTTACTTAAAATCTATATTTAACTGCCCTAAACGCTGTTAAATACCCCGCCCTTATAGAAGCTTATATAACTCTAGCTTGGGTCTTTTTAGGTACTAAAATAATAAGCTTATAACGCCAACTGGATTGCTTTTATAGATAGAGTAATAGCGAAATATTTAATTAAGCTATAGGAGTTATGTTAAATGCAATTTTTAATGGACCAAATAGTAAGTATATATAAGTTAGGTCCTAGAATAGGTTTTTACTAGCTAAGGGCTTAAAATTAGAAACTTTTAGTAAAGGGGTAAGGGCTAAAATTTAAACTATATAGGGCACTTAGGATATAGCTTATATAACAGAACCTTGTAGTAGGAACTACAGTGGGTCCTATTATTGGGCTGGGTATATAGGTAAGAACAGTATCAACAACATAATAATAACTAGTGAAGTGGTTGCCTAACAGATTAACTCTAATTGTATTCTAAGATTCACTACAAAGAGAGAACTATCTGGGTAGAGACTATAGTCCTTTAAATACACAACTATACTCCTAAGAAATCCCTTCGCTCCGTGAGGTACGTGCGCTCTATACGCTCCGTATAGATTATACAGATTATATAGATTATATAGATTATATTACATAACCTTAGCTACTATTCCTCGTTATATAGTTCCACCAGATCCATCCTGGACCGTGCCTATATTAACTAACTAGCTTCCTCTAACTCTTCTCCAAGTAGTTATAATATTGTACTTAAGCTGTCCGTAATACTATCTCCCTCCTCTTTATCTTCGTCCTTAAAGATTCCTAACATCTCTAAGTTATCTACTAGAGGTATAATGTCCGTTTAATTAATTTGGTTAATATCCTTACTTATTATACCTAAAGCCTCTTCTTCTTCTTTAACCCTTTATTATGCGCGTACAGTTTCCTCCATACTGTCGCTAGGTAAGATAATGCCGTCTCCATGTTCTTATTATGCGAAAAAGGGGTTAGTTTATATTGCGCTAGCGAGTCCTTCTACCTAACAACCGTCCTTTTGTTCGGAGTGCACTAAAGCAAATATTCGATTGTGCTGCGATGTTCGTTCTGTTTTTAACGCTAAGTGTACGCGTCCTATAACTCTTATCAGTCTTTAAGTTCCTTAAGTAACTTGTTATAGGGTCTCGTGTTTAATCTGCTGCTATAAAACTTAATAATAAGCTCTCGGCTTCCCTTGCTAAGCTTTACCGTACTTATACTACTTATAAGGCGTACTTGTCTACCTTGGCGCGTCTTCTTCGTCTTAAGAAAGTTTGTGAGAAGGTCTGTTTTAAGAAGTGGAAACTTGTTTAATAAGGTCTGCAGAAACTTAGTAACAAAAGATCGGTCTCTCTTCCAACTAAGAGGGAAACAACTCCGAATAGCTTAATAGGTGCTCCTCTTGGGTCCCCCTTAGGTGACTTATTCTTTGGCGATCCTTCCTTATTAATACTACCTAACCTGCTCTCTTTTAATACTCCTGTACCTTTCCTATAGCGTTCTCTAGGTTGCTTAGTGGTTCTTAGGTAGTCTTACTATAGCCTATCTACTTTACTTTATACTATGTTTCGTCATCTACGTCCTTGTAACTGATGATCTTTAAAACTTGCCATTTATCTTCTTCTTGTCCTTTATACGTGTCTGCCTTGTAAACTGGTGGCTTAATATCTCCGTGTGCTGGTTCTAGCATCGCGATATGCTATATAGGGTAGATCTTTATTTTAGCTGGTAGGTTTAACTTATACGTAACTAATGAAATTCTTTATTTAACTTTAAAAGGTCCTAGTCTAACGTGGTCCAACTTCTTGCTTAGTCGTTAACTCTTGAAATTTTTATATAGTAGCTATACTTTATCTCCCTCCTTAAGATCTGGTCCCTTAGATCTCTTAGCATTATAGTACCTTTTTATTCGTTCTTATACTAGTTTAGCTGTTTCTTTAAGGTTTATATAAAGATTTATTAATGTCTTTATTCTTTACTTAGCTATACTACTCGTCTTCTTTACTTAATGTAGTAATAATAATGTTCTTAGTTCGTACCCGTAATTCGCCTTAAATAGTAATATCCCTATTCCTTTTTGTGGTGTTGCATTGTATGCAAACTGTATAACTAGTAATAATAATACCCAATTATTCTGTGCGTAATTAATATAATGCCTTAAATACTATTCTAGTGTCTAGTTTAGTCTTTCCGTTTATCCATCCATTTGCGGATAATACGCTATAGAGGTTGCTGTGTAAACTCCTTATTCTGCTAGAAACACTTCCTAAAATACTACTATAAATCTTAGATCTCTGTCTAATATAATTTTGTCTAGTGCTCTGTGTTTTATAAATACTTCTTTTATATAGATTCTAGCGACATCTTCTACTAATATCTCTTTAGTATATGCTATAAAGTATCCCTACTTTATTAGCTTGTCTACTATTACTAAAATCGCGTTATAATCTTGTCCTATAATAGGATCTTTTAACTTTAGTAACTTAATAATAAAGTCCTATAATATAACTTCCTATGGTCTTCCTAGTACTTTAATAGGTTGTAGCCCTCCATACGGCTTATACCTTGTTGGTTTATTTCTTTGGCAATCTAGATATTTCTTTATAATTTATCTTGCTAGTTCCTAGATTCCTTAAATAATGTACTTTTTTTAAAGTTTTAACACTAAGCCTATAGCTCCGTTGTGTCCTTATATTATTCCCTTATGGAATTCCTTAACAAATTCTTCTGTAATAGACTTAGGTATATACATTACTTCTCTATTTTTATATTGCTTTAAGTCTAGATCCTTTACCTATGCTTCTTGGATCTTCTATATTTAATTACTCTTTAGTGATTTATGGATCTAACTTTCCTTAGTTACTGTAATTTTTAGATAATTATATCTAATTAACCTATCTTAATCCTTTTATAATAAAGCTCCTAATAGCTTCTTATTACTTTATAGTTTAACCTTTCTACTTAGAGCATCTGCTTGTGCATTATCTGTACCCTTAGTATACTAAATCTTAAAATAGTATTTTATAAGCATTTCCACCTATCTAACCTGTCTTTGGTTAAGTTCCTTTATTATTAGAAATCTAGTAAGGTTTTTATAATCCATTTTAACCACAAATGGTTTCTCTATGTCTTATAAAAATACTCTTTATTCCTTAAGTACTGTAACTATACCTAATAACTCCTTGTTATAGATGTCGTAGTTTAACTCTAGTGGTGTTATTTTCTAACTATAGTATACTACTGGATGCTATACGTCCTAATACTTCTATAGCAAGTATGCTCCTAGTATAAAGTCTAATACGTCTATCTTAACAACCGTTTCTAACTTTAGTTAATAGATCTTAAGGACTAGCTCTTAGGTAAATAACTCTTTAAATTCCTAGAACAGCTCCCTCTATTTACTACCTTAAACCCACGGTTCCTCCTTCTTTATTAGCCTTATAAACGGCTTAATGCTTTTTAACCATTATACTATAAACCTCCTATAGTAGTTACAAAACCCTAAAAACGATCTTAACTGCGTAATATTCTTTGGTTCTTGCTAACTTACTATAGCTTTAACTTTCTTTAGGTCCATACTAATCTTCCCTAGTTTAATAATAAATCCTACAAAATTAGTTTTCCTTATAAAGAACTCGTATTTCTTAATTGCTACTAGTATCTATTCTTCCTATAGTCTCTTTAAGACCTATTTAACGTGTTCTCCATGTTCTTTCTTACTTTCTAAGTAGATAATAATGTTATTAAGATATACTATAATAAACTCATTTAGGTATTCTCCTAATACACTATTAATTCGCTTCTAGAACATTGCTAGTGCATTTATAAGCCCAAATTGCATAACTAATGGTTTATATAGTCCTTCCTTTAACCTAAAGGCTGCCTTCTATTTATTGCCTTTCTTAATCCTAATCTAGTGGTACGCCGATCTTAAATCTATCTTTATAAAAATCTTTATATTACCTATCCTATCTTGGATTTCGCTAATTAAGGGTAAAGGATATCTATCTTTCCTAATAATGCTATTTAACTGTCTATAGTCTATACATATCTTAAGTTTTCCATTTTTCTTTAGGATAAATAGTACTGGATATCCTACTAATAACTATAATGGTCTAATATATCCCTTATGTAAGTTCTTCTAGATAAACTCCTTAAGCGCTATTAACTCTGTTTTAGTAAGCTTATAAATTAAAAAGAACCTTAGACTTATTTCTTCTTTTAATTCTATTTTATGGTCCTATACTATATACTCTAACAGCTTTTTACTTTCTGGTAACTATAACTTCTTACCATACTTGTGGTATCTCTTTGGTATATAACTTAAGCCTTACTTAGTCTCTTTGTATATCGCTCCAACTTAGTACTATACCAACTTAATTTACTGTTGCATTTTATATTATTAAGTATCCCTAATATTAACCTAACCTATAACCTAATTAATCTTTGGATTATACTTCTATAACTAAAGCATTCCTAATATCGCCTTATCCTATCCTAATGGTAGAATATTAAAAGACATTCTAACTGGTCTTCCTTTAATAGTTAACTAAATAGGTCCTATTTTAAGATTAATAATACCTCCTCTATAGGCTATCTAATCTCCTAAAATTGTTATAAGTAGATATAGGTATTTTTTCTATCTATATAGTAACCCCATCCTTTCTACTATCTTTAGTAATATGTGGTTCCTAGTTGCTCTACTATCTACCAATACTTTAAACTGCTAATCTTGCTATTTAACTTATAAATTTAGGTATTGTTTTTAAATTCCTTTAAGGGTCTAAGGCTCTAATACTAGTTCCCTTTAGTCCTATACACCTCCCCTTTTCCTAACTGTTGGCTACTAGATCCTGTTTATATTTAGTCCATTTTAGGCTAATACTTAGTTTATTTCTTTTCCTCTATATATTATAGATAAGTATTCTTTAGGTACTTTTACTACTATTATCTATCTAGGCATTCTTCCGTAAGGAATCTTTCTAGTTAAAGTATTAAGTCTCCTTAACCTTATACTTTTACTGGGTGCCATCTATATATATACTTAGCATTTCTAAACCGCTTTTCCTCTAGTGCCTAATATATCCTTACTAGGTACTTCCAGTTCTTGTTTTTTAGTGCTCTATATATATTGTATATATTATCCATACAAGCTATCTATAATAGTGTATAATATGCTATATGTTTTAGGTTAACTCTTAGTTTATCTTTATCCTTAAGTTTAAATCTATACCTAGTTAACCTAACTACTAGTATCTCTACTACAGGTACTAAGATTTGTTATTTACTTCTCTAGTCCCTAGATCTCTCTTTTAGGTTCCTTAATATTATAATTAATGCTCCTTTAATATGACTTATATGTTTTTCCGTAATAGGTTAGTCTTAGACAACTTTTTTGTCTAGCTATATATAAAAATCTTTCCATTTATTGTTATATTGTTGCCTATACTACTTTCCATATAACTGGTTTAGTATATATGGTCTATCTATTAGAAAGTACCTTGTTATTACTATATTATAATATCCTTTAGTATGTCTTTCTTTAAACCTAGTTAGGATATCTAGATCCTCTTTTTATTTTAGTTTATCTAACTACTTTACCCTAGGTGTCCCTACACTTGGCCTATTAGTAATTCTTTATATAGGTACTCTATCCCTTATATAACCTGGCATAGCTAACCTCTTATCCAGCTTTTGCTCTTGCTATATAATAATTCTTGTCCTAAACTTATCTATAGTTTCTTATTTTCTGCGTCTTGTAGCTAAATCTTTATAGTCGTCTTGCTTTTTAATCCTAGTATTAACTATTTAATCTTTAGGCTAAACACTGTGTTTACCTAGGATTACTAACATTCTTATTTATTCCCTAAACTTATAGTTCTTAAACTTGTGTCCTATACTTATTTGTTTATCTATAAACTAAATAGCTGCCCTTTTCTATTAGTTTTTGTTTATTATAGGTCCTTAGGTATATCTTATCTTATCTTAAAAGTCTTAAGCTTTTTATATCTCTTCTTAAGAATTTTAAGCCTATGGCCTTTTGCCTTTATTAAGTAATAAGCTAGCACTAGTAGTTATCTGCTTACTTAGTTTCTTCTAAATATTACTCCTTTTATCTTATAAAGCGATGGAAATTGTATCTAATGGTGTTATAACATCCATTACTAAACCTTATTCTGTAATAGTCTTAGTTTCTACTTCTATTTTAACTTTTTTAAGGTTTATATACTCCTAGTAAGCTACCTTTGTTGCCTTATTATTAGTAAATGCTTTGCCTATATTAAACTTATTATCTTTAATGTCCGATCTATAAGCTAGTTTATTGGTTCCTTTAAACTTAGATAATAATAGCTCCTATAGCTAATAGCTTACGCCGTACTTAGCATCCTTATAAATTTGGTACACGTTGTTATAACAAAATATAAAACTATTAATTAAACACTTTTTTGTTCCTTACAGTGCACCATTATCCCTTTATATATATGTGCCGTCTGCTGGCCTGGTTCCCTTTACTACATAATTACTCTAACTACCTTTATAGTCTCTAGTGAAATGACCTTATTTTCCGCAATTTATGTAAGCCCTATCTTTAAACCATTTTTCTTGCTATAGAGTCTGCCTAAACGTCTTCTACTACTAAGATCCCTAGTTTAGCCTCTACTTCTAGGTCCTTTAATTACTTAATCCTTAACCTTTAGGTTTCCATAGTTTCTTTTCCTATCTTTAGGTTTCTTTAGTACCGCTTAGGTCTATTAGCTCTACGCCATTCCATAGTTTTTAACTCTATATCTATTATTACGTACTCTGCGCCTTATATAACTATAGAACTCTATCTTGCCCTTTCTTAGCTTATTCCCTTTAATAGATCCTATTATTAATCTTTATTAACTAGTTTATTAACTCTCTTAAAGTATCCGCATCTTCTATTAGGATAATTATGTTCTGGACTTTAGCCTTAAGTCCTTACTTATACTGTGCTATAAGCGCCCTGTTATTCTACTTAACCTATATAGCTAGTGTTTAAAACTATGTTATATACTTAATTGCTAAAGTACATTATACTAAGTTCTAAAGTTTTTGTTCCGCTATTATAGTTACTTTAGGGTTTCTAAATATTTATATTAACCGTTCTATAAATCCGTTCTAACTTGCAAACACATACCGTATATCCGGGTTAGTAGTCGTTATACTATTTACTTATATCTCTATAAGGTAAGGCTTAAACCACTCTAAAGCTCTTTCTATTAAAAATAGTCCTGCGTACGCTACCTAATCTATAGGTATTACTAACTTCACTCCTTCCTGTATAACCTTAAAATGTATCTGCGTAAGAAACCCTTTAAGCTTTAACTTCTCTTCTAAGAACTATTTAATTAAAGGTAACTTAACCTTTACTACTCTAATTCTATTAATATGTTCTTTAAGTAGCCTGCTATTATCCTATAAGTAATTAACTATTTCCTATAACTAACCTTATATAACCACTTAAGAATCTATGTCCGCTATACTGGTATCTCCTAACCCTAAGGTCGTGGCTGCCGTCAACGTCGTCATAACTAGTGCTTTGGGTGGTATATTATTTAATCTTATTTAATACCGTAATTTTAGTAGTAAATATATAACGGAACCTTATAGCAGGAACTACGGTGGGTCCTATTATTAGGCTAGGTATATAGGTAAGAATAGTATTAATAACGTAATAATAACTAGTAGAGTGGTTGCCTAATAGATTAACTCTAATTGTATTCTAAGATTTACTACAAAGAGAGAACTATCTGGGTAGGGACTGTAGTCCTTTAAATACACAACTATACTCCTAAGAAATCCCTTCGCTCCGTAAGGTATATACGCTCTGTACGCTCTATATAGATTACATAGATTACACAGACTATATAGATCACATCACGTGACCTTAGCTACCATTTCTCGTTATATGGTTCCACCGGATCTATCCTAGACCGTGCCTGTATTAACCAACTAGCTTCCTCCAACTCTTCTCCAAGTAGTCGTAACATCGTACTTAAGCTGTCCGTAACAGCTTACCTATATCTTAGATATTCTTATCCGCGCTTACCCCAATTTTAGAACATTTTAGATTTATAGTAGGCTTATATAGCTACGGCTTAAGACTAGTTAGGACTACTTATTACTTAGGTATTAAAACGGAAATGGTTTTTAGTAAAGGTTAAATCTTTTAATAACTTTTTTAGTATTATAACATAAAATAGAACTAGCCTTATCTTCCCTCTTTTAGATCCCTCTCTAGCTAGCAATTCCCTATTAACTTAACCTTAGTTTAGCTATAGCTTAGGCTATACTACTACTTAGGCTTACTAAGTCCTTACCCTACCCGCGACTAAGGCCTATTATTAAAACCTACTCCTAATTATCGTTTTCCCTTTACTTCTTTCCTAGCCACTATAACTTTAGTTAACTCTATAGAACTTACTTTAAGTCTATAGTTTTAAGACCTAGTAGTAAGAACTAACGGCCTTGCGAAGTATAGCTTTTATTATTTTATTAGAAAGTATAAAGATATATTTTATATAGGAACGCAGAGTTATTAGGGCTATTACTTTAAATATAGATCTATTACACTCTAATATATTATATCTAAAGATTACTATTAAGGCTTATATATATACATTAGGGTTTTATAGAATTTTATTTTAATATATACTAAAAGGATAATAAGATCTTTATAACTAGCTTAACAAAGGTAGAAAATACAATGGCAACACTCTTAAGAACAGAAATAATAGGACTAAAAGATTGGCTCTACTAGGTAGGCGTCCTAGTAAGTAGCCTAAGATGCGAATATGGCCAAGACAGACACCGAAATATGTAACTATTATACTCCTTACACACCAACTAAGAAGTAATACTCTTAGTAGCTAGCACAGAGAACTATAATATACTACTCTTAATATAAAAAGGTCTCAAGGCAGTTACCTAATAGCTTATAGCTAAAATGTACTAGACCAGTTCTGTGTGGCAAAGGAAATAGTAGTAAAAGGCAAAGGGGCGAGTAATAGGCGCCCCCTTATAACTCTACAGTAGTAGAGTAAAGTTTATAATACTAGCGCGTCCGTAGGCTTATTACGGCAGCAGTGGTTCCTAAGGAGGTTAAAAAGTAAGGTAGTAGAGCACTATAAGTAACTTATAGGCGCTAAGTAGGCGAGTCCTAAAAGGCGGGGAGATAGATTATAGGGTTTTCTTAAATGGAGTTTTCTCCCCATATATAAATAAGGAGTAGTCCGCGTGGGCCCAATAGGGATCTAAATCGGACGTTAAGCAATAAATAATTATTAATTATTATTATAACTAGCTTATATAAAATTAACAAAATTATTAATAAAAGAGAAAAGAGCTAGCTATGGAAATTAATAAAGGACTAATTAAATACCTTTTTCCTATTATTTATTTAGGCTATAAGTATATATTTTTAAAAAATGGTTTAAATAAATTACTCCCCTACTAAACCTATAATTATAAAATTTAATTAAAGGCTAATAATTTTAAAGGCTATAACCTTTTTTATTAATAAATTATAAATGAATTAAGATAGTGGTAGAGGGATACCTCCTAATTAATATATAAGCAACCCCCTATTAATTAAGTTTATTTCCTCCCTAATTAAGTTAGAATATTATATAAATTTAAGTTTGTATCTATATCGCGAAAATCAATAATATAGCATCCTGGCGCATCTTATAGTTAGCGTATCTTATTAACCTTCTCCTAAATAGTAAAAATCCCAAAAATTTCCCCTATAGGGGGGCCGTGTGGAAGTAGCTGCGCTAACCACCGGAATTAATAAGATGCTATATATCTACAGTTCGTTTTATATAGCTAAATTAACTATTACGTCACGATTTAGCAGACGGGAGGCCCTTGCGCTTAGCGGCATATAGATATTACTATATATCTACGGTTAATATTTAATCGCTAGTAATGCCGCGCTCTTAATACCTGTTAAGCGTTATGCGTAGAGCTAGCTAAGAGCTCTCCACTTACACTAGGATAGTAAAAATTAGCTATAGGTTAATAGAGATATTCGCGTTTTAAGTTAGACGCCGCTAATATATAAGTACCTTACTAAACTTATACCGTACTAAAATAAGCCTCTAAGGGGCTATAAACAAAGGCTTTAATAAGTACTCCTTAATATCTTATTAGAAGTTAGATATATATACTATTTTACAGCCTTTCTACCTATTTAAAGCCGTTTATATAGCCAATTTAATAAGCATTATATCTATTTCTACTATAGATTAACCTCTTATATAGCCGCTTCCTTACTAATCCTTTAGGTCTATATAATCCGTTTAATCTCCTTAATAACCTTAAGCCGTAGGGAGTACTATTAGAGCTTATTCTATTAGCCCACCCGCTATTTACTACCCTATTTAAAATCTAGCGCTACTATAAAAAGATTACCTCTAAGCCCTTTAGTCTATTTGCGCTAAAGGGCCCGTATAGATTTTACTATATAGTATATATAATATATAAGCGGCTGCTTAGGCTTGGACTTAAGCCCTTACTATGCCTATAGGGAAGGGAAAACTACAACGCCATAGGCTTTCTTTAGCTCCTTCCTTAACCGTTCCTTTCGCTCCTTCTACTCTTTTATTACCTAAGATTAAATTATATTTACTATCTTTAAAAGATACTTTTTAAGGCTAAAATAGAGAAAGAATAATAGGGCGTGGAAATAGGCGTTTTTAAACTAGAAGAAGGTAATATAGTAATAGACGATCTACTAGATAAGTAGAGCTTTAAACCGTTTAAAGTTTTAAGAAAAATTAAGCGCCCTCTACTCTAGATACTTATTAATTATTAGCTAATTAGCTTCTTTAGGTAATTAATATATATTAAGCTCGCCTATAAGTTAATTAATATAGTAGTTCTTATTACGGTGCCATAATATAGGTAGGCTAAATAATTACGTTATAGTATAAAGAGGAAAAGAAACGAAAGGGGTATTATATATAAGTAGTAGGGCAGGCGCCAAGGCGCTAGTGGTAGGCTAGCTAATAGTAGGAAATAGTACAAGATAGTATAAAATAGTATATAACAGGTTAGTGCTGTAATAGTACTCCCCTCCCCTAGAAGGTTTAGTCCCTAAACTAAATAAGTAACTCTAGAATAGAACATTATGGTACTAGTAAATTGCGGTTATATAACCAGTAGCTACAGTATTAGTAGAAAACGGTAGATTTAGTGCGTAAAGATATTAGTTTTACTTACCACTTTTAGCTAAGCTAATGGCAATTTTCTATTCCGGGGATAGAAAATCTTAATTAGCCAGCTTAACAAATAGTATTAGCAGAACTTTATACCACTACCTAAATTAATTAGGCGTAGTGCTGTTTAGTAAAAATCTAATTAATTAGATAACTTTAATCGGCAGTTAAAGTTCTATAAGATTTTAACTTTTCTAAATTATTATAATTATTATCTACGGCTTTAACGTGGCAAGTTTCTCTTATCTTATACCTAGTCTATGGGTCTAGGCTTCTTAGGGTGTTATTTATAGAACTTTAGTAGTACGCGCTTGTACCCTTTTAGGGACTTCTTAGGTTTTTAGGTTTTCTTATTATAATACTTCCACTTAATATAGTACGTTAAGCCGTGCTTATTTCTTTGTTTATTATATATATTAAGAATTTTCTTAAATTCCCACTTATCTATAATATTACTGTTATTATCTCTTTTAGCTATTCTGCCTATAGTATTATAATATTCCTCTTTATTAATGCGTACTTAATTAAGGATCTTTTTAGGAAACTAAAGGCGGACTTTTAATGTATAAAAAGACTTATTAACGCGAATATAGTCTAGGAGGTCTACTATAACTACCTCTCTATAGGTAGCTAAAACGGGCTAGAGTCTATCCCAGTTATTATCCTATTTTCTCTTAGGCTGGTTAGTCTTTAGATTTTTAAGGCTAACTATAACTATATTATCCTTTTTAAATATTATACCTTTATCCTGTTTTATATTAGCGTTATTTTTATAATATTACTAGAAGATATAAGCTAGAGCTTTAAGCTAAGTTAGGATACGCTTAAAGCGGTTAGCAATAGTATTAGCTTATAAGTACTTTTTCTTTATATATATAGATAGTGTTACAGACGCTTTAAGTACAATGTTACGACTACTTGGAGAAGAGTTGGAGGAAGCTAGTTGGTTAATCAAGGCACGGTCCAGGATAGATCCGGTAGAACTATGTGACAAGGAATAGTAACTAAGGTCACGTAATGTAATCTATATAATCTGTATAATCTATAAGATCTATAACAGAGCGAATAGAGTAGACAGAGTAGACAAAGCAAGGACTTTCTTAGGAGTTAGGATGTGTATTTAAAGGACTATAGTCCCTACCTAGATAGTTCTTTCTTTGTAGTAAATCTTAGAATATAATTAGAGTTAATCTGTTAGGTAACCACTCCACCAGTTATTATCTTATACTGTTACATTATTAACTTCGTTTAAATATCTATATACCTAGCCTATTAACGAATCCACCATAGTTCCTACTATAAGGTTCCGTTATATATTTACTACCTAGTTATGGTATTAACAAGTTAAATAGTATGCTACCTAAAGCGTAAGTTACGCTGTCGAAGGCACCAGTTACGACTTAGTTTATAGCAGCTACGACCTCAGGTTCAGGAGGAGACACTAGTATAAAAAATACTAATTTGCAGCTAGTTACGGTGGGTTAGTTATAGGAAATAGTTAATTAAATAATAGACAACAATTAAATACTTAAAAAACGACTTAATAGAATTGGAGCAGCTAAGGTTAAATTACCCTTAATTAAACGATTTTTAGGAGAGAAGTTAAAACTTAAAGGATTCCTTACGCAAATGCACTTTAAGGTTATATAGGAAGGGGCTAAGTTGGTAACACCTATAGACTAAGTAGCGTACGTAGGATTGTTCCTAAGTGGAAGGTCACTTAAGTGGTTTAAACCTTACCTTACTAAAATCTAAATAAACGGAATAATAACTACTAATTAAGAAGTATGGTTTATATTTACTAACTAAAATGGGTTTGCGGAAAGACTAATACAAATATTTAAAGACCCAGAAGTAACAACTATAGTAGAGAGAAAACTTTAGAACCTAGTATAACGTTCTTTAGCAATAGAGTATATAACGCAGTTTTAGACGCTCGCAATATAGGTTAAGTGGAACAATAAGGCGCTTATAGCACAGTATAAATAAGGACTTAAGGTAAAAGTCTAGGACATAATTATCCTAATAGAAGATGCGGAAAGTCTAAGAGACTTAATAGATTAATTAATAAAGATTAATAATAGGATCTATTAAAGGGAACAAGCTAAGAAAGGATAAGATAGAGTTCTATAGTTATATAAGGCGTAGAGTACGCATTAACAGATATAGAGTTATAAACTATAAAATAGTGGACTAGAGCCAATGGACCTAAGCAGTACTAAAGAATCTAGAAGATGGAGTAAGAAACTATAGAAACCTAAAGGTTAAGGATTAAGTAATTATAGGACTAAGGAGCAGAGGCCAAACTAGGGATCTTAACAGCAGAAGACGTTTAGGCGGACTCTATAATAAGAAGAATAGTTTAAAGAGGAGCTTATATAAATTATGGAAAATAGGGTTATTTCGCTAGAGACTATAGAGGTGGTTAGAGTAACTACGTGGTAAAAGGCACTAGGTTATTAGAGTATAATAACGCGGATATAGGGATATTGCGCGAGACTAAGGAGTGTTTAATTAAGCACTTTGCGTTTTGTTATAACAACGCATGCTAAATTTATAAGGACGCTAAGTATAGCGCAAGCTATTGGCCATAGGAGCTAGAGTTAAGAGGACTTAAAGAAACTAAAGAGTTAGACAAAGAATAAGATTAACTCTATAGGCTAGATTAAGATATTACAGTAACGTGCAGATAAAGATTAGTAATAATAACAATAGAGTTAGAGTACTTATTAATTAATAGTAATAAGGAAGAAAAGGAGGCTAACTAGGGGCACTTAAACCTTAATAACGTAACAGAAGTAGAGACTAAGACCACCATAGAACGCGGTTTAGTAATGGGTATTATAATACTATTGGATACGGAATCTATTACTTTATAAAATAAAAGGAGTAATATCTAAAAGCAATTAAGCAAGTAGATAACTGCTAGTGCTAGCTTACCACTTAATAAAGGTAAAAGGCCGCAGGCTTAAGATTCTCTAGAAGAGATAAAAGACGCTTAAGATTCTTAAGACGAGATAAAATATACCTAAAAACCTATAACAGATAAAAACTAATGGGAAAGGGCAGTAGTTTAGTTTAAAGACAAATAAATAAGTATAGGACGCGAGTTTAAGAACTACAAGTTTAGAGAATAAGTAAGAATATTAATCCTAGGTAAATGTGGTGTTTAGCCTAAAGATTAAAAAGTTAATACTAAGATTAAGAAGCAAAACAACTTCGAGAATCTAGCTATAAGACGCAGAAAATAAGAAACTATAGATAAGTTTAGGCAAAGAATTATCGCATAGCAAGAGCAAAAGCTAGACAAGAGATTAGCTATACTAGGTTATATAAGGGATAGAGCACCTATATAAAGAATTACTAATAGGCTTAAGGCAGGGACGCCTAGAGTAAAGTGGTTAAATAAACTGGAATAAAAAGAGGGTCTAGGGATTCTAACTAGGTTTAAAGAAAGGTATACTAAAGGTTATTATAACATAGTAATAACAAGGTACTTTCTAATAGATAAACTATATACACTAAACCAGTTGTATAGAAGGTGGTATAGGCAACGATACAACAACAAATAGAAAGATTTTTATATATAGCTAAATAAAAAAGTTGTTTAAGACCAACCTATTATAGAGAAACGCATAAGTCACATTAAAGGAGTACTAATTATAATGTTAAGGAACCTAAAAGAAGGATCTAGGGACTAGAAAAGCAAGAGATAAATCTTAGTACCCATAAATAAAAGACTAGCAGTTAGGTTAGCTAGATAGAGGTTTAAACTTAAAAATAAAGATAAGTTAAAAGTTAACCTAAGTCACTTAGCACATTATATATTATTATAGATAGCTTATATGGATAATATGTATAACATATATAGAGCACTAAAGGATAAAAACTAAAAGTACCTAATAAGGATATATTAGGTACTAGATGAGAGAAAGTTTAAAAACACTAAGTATATATATAGATGGCACCTAGTAGAAGTACAGAGTTAAGGGGACCTAATACTTTAACCAGAAAGATTCCTTACGGAAGAATGCCTAAAAGGATAATAGTAGTAGAACTATTTAGAGAATACTTGTCTATAGCACATAGAGGAAAAGAAATAAACTAAGTATTAGCTAAAAGGGGACTAAGTATAAGTAGGATCTAGCAGCTAATAGTTAGGAAAAGGGGAGGCCTATAGGACTAGAGGGAGCTAGTGGTAGAGCCTTAAACCCTTAAGGGGATTTAAGGACAATACTTAAACTTATAAGTTAAGTGGCAAGATTAACAGTTTAAAGCGTTAGTAGATAGTAGAGTAATAGGGAACCACATATTACTAGTAGCAATAAAAATAATAGGGTTACTATATAGATAGAAGGAGTACCTATATCCACTTATAATAATTTTAGGAGATCTAATAGCCTATAGAGAAAGCATTATTAATCTCAAAATAGGACCTATTTAGTTAACTATTAAAGGAAGACTAGTTAAGATGTCTTTCGCTATTCTACCATTAGGAAAGGATAAGGCGATACTAGAAATGCCTTAGTTATAGGAATATAATCTAAGGATTAATTAGGTTACAGGCCAAGTCGATATTAGGGATACTTAATAACGTAAGATATAACAGCAAACCAAGTTAATATAGTACTAAGTTAGAGCAACGTATAAAAAGACTAAGCGAGGCTTAAGTTATATACTAAAGAGATACCGCAAGTATAGAAAAAGGCTATGGTCACTAGAAAGTAAAAAGCTGTTAAAATATATAGCATAGGACTATAAGATAGAGTTAAAGCCGAGAACTAGTCTAAAGTTCTTTCTAATCTACAAGCTTACTAAAACCGAGTTAGTAGCGCTTAAGGAGTTTATCTAGGAGAACTTATAAAAAGGATATATTAGACTATTATAGTTATTAGCAGGATATCTAGTATTATTCATCCTAAAGAAAAACGGAAAACTTAGGATGTGCATTAACTATAGACAGTTAAATAGTATTACTAGAAAGGATAGGTATTCTTTACCCTTAATTAGCGAAATCTAAGATAGGATAGGTAATGTAAAAATCTTTATAAAGATAGATCTAAGGTGGGCGTACCATTAGATTAGGATTAAGAAAGGCGATAAATAGAAGGCAGCCTTTAGGTTAAAGGAAGAACTATATAAACCATTAGTTATGCAGTTTAGACTTATAAATGCACTAGTAACGTTTTAGAAATGAATTAATAGCGTATTAGGAGAACACCTAAATAAGTTTATTATGGTATATCTTAATAATATTATTATCTACTTAATAAGTGAGGAAGAGCACGAGGAATATGTTAAGTAGGTCTTAAAGAGACTATAAAAAGAAAAGATACTAGTAGCAATTAAGAAATATAAGTTCTTTATAAAAAAGACAGATTTCGTTAGATTTATTATTAAACTAGGAAAAATCAGCATGGGCCTAAAGAAAGTAGAAGCTATAGTAAGTTGGCAAAAACTAGAAAATATTATATAGTTAAGATCGTTTCTAGGGTTTTATAACTACTATAGGAGGTTTATAGCGCAATAGTTAAAGAATATTAAGCTATTTATAAGACTTATGAAAAAGGAGGAACCGTAGGTATAGGGTAGTAAGTAAAAGAAGTTGTTTAAAGAACTTAAGGAGTTGTTTACCTAAGATCTAATCCTTAAAATCTATTAACTAGGACGAGATACGGTTGTAGAAATAGATATATTAGACTTTATACTAGAAGTATATTTACTACAGAAGTATTTAGACGCATGGCATTTAGTAGCGTGCTACAGTTAGAAAATAACACCACTAGAGTTAAACTATAATATCTATAACAAGGAGTTATTAAGTATAGTTGCAGCACTTAAGGAATAAAGGGCATTCTTATAAAGTATAGAGAAACCGTTTATAGTAAAGACGGACTATAAGAACCTTATAGGGTTCCTAATAATAAAGAAACTAAACTAAAGATAGGTTAGGTGGGCGGAAATGCTTATAGAATATTATTTTAAGATTTAGCATACTAAGGGTATAGATAATGCACGAGCAGATGCTCTAAGCAGAAAGGCTAAACTATAAAATAATAGAAAGCTGTTAGGAGCTTTACTGCGACAGAATTAAGATGGGTTAATTAGGTATAATTATCTAAAGATTACAGCAACTATAGAGGGTTAAGTTTACGAGTTACTAGAGAGTAATTAGATATAAAAAATCTAAAAAGCATAGGTAGAGAATCTAAACTTAGAGTAATATAAGAATAGGGAAGCAACCTATATTCTAAGGGTAGTAGCAAAAGAGTTTATAGAAGAGTTTTATAAAGGAATAACGCAAGGACATAACAGAGCTATAGGCTTAGTGTTAAGACTTTAAGAGGAGTATATTATTTAAGAAATCTAGGGACTAGTAAGATAAGTTATAAAAAAGTATCTAGATTGCTAAAGAAACAAACTAATAAGGCATAAGCCGTACAAAGGGCTATAACCTATTAAGACACTAGAAAGACTATAGGAAGTTATATTATAGGACTTTATTGTTAAGTTACCAAAGTTAAAAGATCCTATTATAGGACAAAGTTACAATATAATCTTAGTAATAGTGGATAAGCTAATAAAATAGGGATACTTTATAGCGTGTACAGAAGAAATATCCGTAGAAGATATAGCTAGAATCTATATTAAAGAAGTGTTTGTAAGATATAGAGCACTAATAAAGATTATATTAGATAGAGATCCAAGATTTATAGCAGTATTTTAGGAAGTATTTTTAGTAAAACAAGGGGTTTAAGCAGCGACGTTAACCGTATATTACCTATAGATAAATGGCCAAATAGAAAGACTAAACTAGACACTAGAATAGTACCTAAGGCATTATATTAATTATGCATAAAATAATTGGGTATTATTATTACCAGTTATATAGTTTGCATATAATACAACACTATAGGAAGGGATAGGCACGTTACCCTTTAAGGCAAACTATGGATATAAGCTAAGGTTATCGTTGTTGCTAAGACAAGTAAAGAAAATAAGTAGTATAGCTAAAAAAAGAATAGAGATACTAGTAAATCTTTATAATTACCTTAAAGAAATAGCTAAACTAGTATAAGAAAGAATAAAAAGGTACCATAACGCTAGTAGATCTAAGGGACCAGATCTTAAGAAGGGGGATAAAGTATAGCTACTATACAAAAAATTTAAGAGTTAATAACCAAGTAAGAAATTGGACTATGTTAGACTAGGACCATTTACAGTTAAAGTAAAGATCTTAGAAGTTAAATATAGACTTAACTTACCTATAAAAATAAGGATCTACCCTATATAGTATATTGCAATATTAGAGCCAGTATACGGGAACATTAAACCACTAGTCTATAAGGCAGACACGTATAGAGAATAGGAAGAAGACAAGTAGCAAGTTTTAAAGATTATTAGTTATAAGGACGTTAATAACAAAACATAGTATAAAGTAAAGTGGATAGGCTATATAGAGATTACCTAGGAGCCACTAAGCAACCTAGAGAACGCTATAGGAAAGGTATAGGGGTATTAAAGGAAATAGGTTAGGTAGTATTAATAAAAAAGGATCGCCAAAGAATAAGCCACCTAAGGAGGACCTAAGAGGAATACCTGCCGACGTACTTAGAGTTGTTCCCCTCTCTAGAGGAAGAGAATCCGTTCTTTTATTACTAAGTTCCTAAAGGCCTTATTCCACAAGTTTCTACTCTTTAGAATACACCTTCTTACGCACCTTCTTAAGACGGATTAACTAAGCAGACGTAGCTAGTTGAGAGTTAAAAGCACGTTGTTAAGTAGCGGTAGCCTCTTACTTAGTGTTATAAGAATGGTGGAGTTTAGCCAGAGCTACTAAGAGCTTGTTATTAAGTTTTGTAGCAGTAGACTAAACCTAGGACCCTAGTAGCAATTAATAAAGGAACCAGAAGACTGTTAAGAGTAATAGGATATATATACTTAGCGTTAGAAACTAAGCGAACGTCGTAGGACAACTGTATATTTACTTTAGTGCACTCCAAATAGGAAGACGGTTGCTAAGATAAAGGACTTGCCAACGCAACATAAACTAGCCCCTTTTTCGCATAATGGGAATACGGAAATAGTATTACTTTACTAAGAGATAGGATCGCAGCTATGGTATAAAACCGGCAAGCTATAGAAGAAGAAGAAGATGCTTTAGGCATAATAAGTAATAATATTAACCAAATTAATTAGATAGATATTATACCTCTAGTAAACGACTTAGAGATATTAGGAATCTTTAAGGACTAAAATAAAGAGGGAGATAGTATTACGGACGCTTTAAGTATAATGTTACGACTACTTAGAGAAGAGTTGGAGGAAGCTAGTTGGTTAATTAAGGCACGGTCCAGGATAGATCTGGTAGAACTATATAATAAGGAATAGTAACCGAGGTTACGTAATATAATCTATATAATCTATATAATCTATAAGATCTATAATAAAGCGAATAGAGTAGATAGAGCGGACAGAGTAAGGACTTTCTTAGGAGTTAGGATGTGTATTTAAAGGACCACAGTCCCTACCTAGATAGTTTTTTCTTTGTAGTAAATCTTAGAATATAATTAGAGTTAATCTATTAGGCAACCACTCCACCAGTTGTTATCTTGTACTATTATATTATTGACTTCGTTTAAATATCTATATACCTAGCCTATTAACGAATCCACTATAGTTCCTGCTATAAGGTTCCGTTACAGATAGGGCTAATAGCTAGGGGCTTACGAGTTTAATGCCTAAATATATGTTATAGCCGTAGTTAGTAAAGAATAGTGAGATTCCTATAGTCTTGTTAACTTAGTTATTTATAGTAAACTTAGTAAGGAGAAGCCAATCTACCTAGTTATCTTAGGTAAAGCTTATAAAAGTATATAGGTACTTATTTATTACTACGTTAATAATTTTAGTTTATCTATCTATTTTAGGGTACTATATAGAACTAGGGTTTAGGGTTACCTTTAGGCGCTAGTTTAGGTAATGCTAGAAGTTAGAGATAAATAAAAACCCTTTATTAGAAATAATAGTACTTAGGGCGCTGTATAACTTATAGATAGTATAGATAAATACTTTAACAAGCTCCTTAGTGTTTAGGCTAGTAATAAAAATAAAGTGTCTTATCTTTATTAGGCAGTTAATAATAATAAAGATATATTTATATGTTTTACCATTATAAAGGTACTTAGGTAGGTTAATAATATAGTTAATAGAGATATTGGTCCATAGGCGGATTAGTAGTTCTAGTAGTTTTAGAAATTAAATGGTGCTAAATATGGGGTCTTTATACGGAAGTAAAAAGCGTAGTCTTTTATAAAGGTAGCCGTAAACTATGAAATACCTAGCCACTAATAGGTTTAACTAAAGATGTTTAGGGTCTTAATGTGACCTAGATGGCCTATAGAACCTAAAATATATATATAGTGTATAACTTCTAATTAGAGTTTAGGTAAATTAGGGATAAATACTTAGTTTTTATAGTAGATTAGACCGTAATAATTAGGTATTTGGATTTATTATAGCGGAGCAACTTTCTAATCTACTTAGGCTAGCGGCGTGCCTTATAGCCTTTCTATTTTTATAGCGCGGTCAATATATCTTTAGCTAGTTCGTTTTCTTTATAGACATTCTTAATAAGCTTTTTAAGCGGTTTTTTCTTAGGCTTTAGGTCTATTACTATAATAAAGTCTTTAACGCTCTAGTTTTGGGATTTGCTTAATAGCTTATCTAGAATAGTAGAGTCAACTTTTTTTAGTAGTAAAATAATGCGGTCTTAGTGTTATAGATATTTATTACTAGTGTTAGTAGGTACTACGCCTAAGAGGCGGCTAAGAGCGTCTAGGATTATAGCTTTTATACTAGGCCTATAGGTAATAATAAAGTTAAATTAAAAAAGGAACTTAGCCTAATAGACTTGGCGCTAGTTTAGTTATTTTATTATTATAAAGGTTTAGAAGTTTTTATAGTTTATAATAATCTTAAATAGTTACTTAGTTTCTTGTGGTTTAAAGTATTATTTTTTTAGTACTTTTATAATTGCTAGAAGCTCCTTATTATATATTTTATAGTTATATTTAGGGGCGGAGTGCTTAGCAAAGAAGAATATAACTAGCTTAAGTTTACTATTTTTACTAGCTTAGTAAAGCACTTTTCCTAAAGCCTAGTTTAAGACATCTATCTCTACTATAGTCTTCTTATATATTTATAGTATACTAAGACTAGTGCTATAGTAAATGCTATTTTTAGGATCTAAAACGCCTATACTTAATTAGGGCCCTATAACTAGCTAGTATTTTTCTTTAGTAGCCTAGTTATAAGCTTAACTACCTTAGAGTAGCCTTAGATAAATTATTAGTAGAAGTTTATAAAGCTAAGAAATTGCTATAGTTCCTTAACTAATATTAAGTCTTTTTATTTTTATAAGACCTATACCTTCTTAGGGTTTATAGTTATGCCGTTAGTTAAGATAATTAAGCTAAGGTATTTTATTTTAGTAGTATAGAGCTTAGACTTATTAATATTAATCTAGAGTCTAGCGTTACTAAGTCTCTAAATAATTTTGTTTATATATTTTATATACTTAGCGCGTGTTTTAAAGGAGATAAGAATATTATTAAGATATATAGTATAGTAGTTATTAAGGGCGTTATATAAGATATAGTTAATATAGTTTTAGAATATAGCGGGCGTGTTATAGAGACTAAATAGTATAACTATTACGGACAGCTTAAGTACGGTGTTACGACTACTTAGAGAAGAGTCGGAGGAAGCTAGTTAGTTAATATAGGCACGGTCCAGGATGGAGCCAGTAGAACTATGTAACGAGGAATAGTAACCGAGGTTATATGGTTAATTTATAATCTATAGGATTAGGGGAACGTGGGATCTATAAACAGATTAATAGATTAACAGATTAAAGGGATTTCTTAGGCGTATAGTTGTATATTTAAAGGACTATAGTCCCTACCCAGATAGTTCTTTCTTTATAGTAAATCTTAGAATACAATTAGAGTTAATCTATTAGGCAACTACTCTACCAGTTATTATTATATTGTTAATACTGTTTTTACCTACATACCTAGCCTAATAATAGGACCTACCGTAGTTCCTACTACAAGGTTCCGTTACATATTCACTACTAAGGTTATAGTATTAAATAAAATTAAATAATATGCCACCTAAAGCACTAGTTATAACAACGTTGATGGTAGCCATAACCTTAGGGTTAGGAGATACCAGTATAGCGGACACGGATTCTTAAGTGGTTACATAAGGTTAGTTATAGGAAATAGTTAATCGCTTATAGGATAATAGTAGGCTACTTAAAGAACGCATTAATAGAATTAGAGTAGCAAAGGTTAAGTTACCTTTAATTAAATAGTTCTTAGGAGAGAAGTTAAAGCTCAAAGGGTTTCTTACGCAGATGCATTTTAAGGTTATATAGGAAGGAGCGAAGTTAGCAATACCTATGGATTAGGTAGTATATACAGGACTATTTTTAATAGGAAGAGCTCTAGAGTGGTTTAAGCCTTACCTTATAGAGATATAAGTAAACGGTATAACAACTACTAACCTAGATATATAGTATGTGTTTACAAGTTAGAACGGATTTATAGAATAGTTAATATAAATGTTTAGAGACCCTAAAGTAACCATAATAGCGGAACGAAAACTTTAGAACTTAGTATAACGCACTTTAGTAATTAAGTATATAACGTAGTTTTAAATACTAGCTATATAGGTTGAGTGGAATAATAGGGCGCTTATAGCACAGTATAAGTAAGGGCTTAAGGCTAAAGTCTAGGACGTAATTATCCTAATAGAAGATATGGATACTTTAAAAGAGTTAATAGACCAGTTAATAAAGATTAATAATAGGATCTATTAAAGGGAATAAGCCAAGAAAGGGCAAAACAGAGTTCCATAGTTATATAAGGCATAGAGTACGCAATGATAGACATAGAGTTAAAAACTATAGAATGGCGTAGAGCTAATAGACCTAAGCGGTACTAAAGAAACTTAAAGATAGAAAAAGAAACTATAGAAACCTAAAGGTTAAGAATTAAGTAATTAAAGAACCTAGGAGCAAAGGCTAAACCAGAGATCTTAGTAGTAGAAGATATTTAGGCGGACTCTACAGCAAGAAAAATAGTTTAAAGATAGGGCTTATATAAATTATAGAAAACAAGGTTATTTTACCAGAGACTATAGAGGTGGTTAGAGTAATTATATAGTAAAGGGAACCAGGCCAGCAGATAGCACGTATATATAAAGGGATAATAGTGTACTGTAAGGAACAAAAGAGTGTTTAATTAACAGTTTTATATTTTATTATAACAACACGTACCGAATTTATAAGGATACTAAGTATGGCGCAAGCTATTAGCTATAGGAGCCATTATTATCTAAGTTTAGAGAAACTAACAAACTAGCTTATAGATTAGACATTAAAGACAATAAGTTTAATATAGGCAAAGCATTTACTAATAATAAGGCAACAAAGGTAGCTTACTAGGAGTATACAAACCTTAAAGAAGTTAAAATAGAAGTAGAAACTAAGACTATTATAGAATAAGGTTTAGTAACGGATATTATAACACCATTAGATACAATTTCTATTGCTTTATAAGATAAAAGGAGTAATGTTTAGAAGAAACTAAGCAAGTAGATAACTACTAGTGCTAGCTTATTACTTAATAAAGGCAAAAGGCCACAGGCTTAAGATTCTTAAGAAGAGATATAAGAAGCTTAAGACTCTTAAGACAAAATAAGATACACCTAAGGACCCACAATAGACAAAAACTAATAGGAAAGGGTAGCTACTCAGTTTATAGACAAATAAATAAGTATAGGACACAAGTTCAAAAACTACAAGTTTGGGAAATAAATAAGAATATTAGCAATCCTAGGTAAACGCAATATTTAGCCTAAAGATTAAATAGTTAATACCAGGATTAAAAAGTAAGATAACTATAAAGATCTAGCTGCAAGACATAGAAAACAAGAAACTATAGATAAGTTTAGGATAAGAATTATTATATAGCAAGAGTAAAAGCTAGATAAGAGGTTAGCTATACTAGGTTATATAAGGGATAGAGCACCTATATAAAGAGTTACTAATAGGCTAAGTGTAGGGACACCTAGGGCAAAATGGTTAGATAAACTAGAATAAGAAGAGGATTTAGATATCTTAACTAGATTTAAAAAAAAACATACTAAAGGATGTTATAATATAGCAATAATAAGGTACTTTCTTATAGATAGACTATACACACTAAACCAGTTATATGGAAAGTGGTATAGGCAACAATATAACAATAAATAGGAAGACTTTTATATATAGCTAAATAAAAAAGTTGTCTAAGACCAACCCATTATGGAGAAACGTATAAGTTATATTAAAGGGGTATTAATTATAATATTAAGGAACCTAGAAGAAGGATCTAGGGACTAGAGAAGTAAATAATAAATCTTAGTACCCATAATAGAGATACTAGTGGTTAGGTTAATTAGGTATAGGTTTAAACTTAAGAATAAAGATAAACCTAGAGTTAACCTAAGTCACCTAGCGTATTATACACTATCGTAGATAGCTTATATGGATGACACCTATAATATATATAGAGTACTAAAAGATAAGAACCGGAAGTACCTAACTAGAATATATTAGGCACCTAAGAAAAGGCGGTTTAGGAATGCTAAGTATATATATAGATAGCACCCAGTAGAAGTATAAGGTTAAGAAGACTTAATACTTTAACCAAGAAGATTCCTTACGGAAGAATACCTAGATAGATAATAGTAGTAGAAGTGCCTAGAGAACACTTATCTATAGTATATAAAGAAAAAGAAACAAACTAAGTATTGGCTAAGGTTAGACTAAGTATAGGCAGAATCTAACAGCTAACAGTTAGGAAAAGGGAAGGTATATAAAACTAAAGGGAACTAGTATTAGAGCCTTAGACCCTTAAAGGAATTTAAAAATAATACCTAAATTTATAAATTAAATAGCAAGATTAGTAGTTTAAAGTATTAGTAGATAGTAAAGTAACTAGGAACTACATATCACCAAAGGCAGTAAAAAGGATAGGGTTACTATACAGACAGAAGAAACACCTATATCCACTTATAACAATTTTAGGAGATTAGATAGCCTATAGAGGAGGCATTATTAATCTTAAAACAGGACCTATTTAGTTAACCATTAAAGGAAGACCAGTTAGAATGTCTTTTAATATTCTACTATTAGGACAGGATAAGGCGATATTAAAAATGCCTTAGTTATAGAAGTACAATCTAAAGATTAATTGGGTTATAGGTTAGGTTAATATTAGGGATACTTAATAATATAAAATGCGACAGCAAACCAAGTTAGTATAGTACCAAATTAGAGCAATATACAAAGAGACTAAGTAAGGCTTAAGTTATATACCAAAGAGATACCATAAGTATAGTAAAAAGTTATGGTTACTAAAAAGTAAAAAGCTGTTAGAGCATATAGTATAGGACCATAAAATAGAATTAGAAAAAGAAATAAGTTTAAGTTTTTTTCTAATCTATAAGCTTACTAAAATAGAGTTAGTAGCGCTTAAAGAGTTTATCTAGAAGAACTTACGCAAGGGATATATTAAACTATTATAGTTATTAGCAGGATATCTAGTACTATTTATCCCAAAGAAAAACAGAAAACTTAGAATGTGTATAGACTATAAACAGTTAAATAGTATTACTAGAAAGGATAAATATCCTTTACCCTTAATTAGCGAAATCTAAGATAGGATAGGCAACGCAAAAATCTTTATAAAGGTAGATCTAAGGTAGGCGTACTATTAGATTAGGATTAAGGAAGGCAATAAATAGAAGGCAGCCTTTAGGTTAAAAGAAGAACTATATAAGCTATTAGTTATATAATTTAGGCTTATAAACGCACTAGCAATATTCTAGAAGTAAATTAATAGTATATTAGGAAAACACCTAGATAAGTTTATTATAGTATATCTTAATAATATTATTATCTACTTAGAGAATAAGGAAGAATATAGAGAACACATTAAATAGTTTTTAAAGAGACTATAGAAAAAACAGATACTAGTAGCAATTAAAAAATATAAGTTCTTTATAAGGAAAACCGATTTTATAGGATTTATTATTAAATTAGGGAAAATCAGTATAGACCTAAAGAAAGTTAAAGCTATAGTAAGTTAGTAAGAACTAGAGAATATTATATAGTTAAGGTTGTTTCTAGGGTTTTATAACTACTGTAGGAGGTTTATAGCATAGTGGTTAAAAAGCATTAAGCCATTTACAAGGTTAACAAAGAAAGAGGAACTATAGGTTTAGGGTAGTAAGTAGAAGAAGCTATTCTAAAAACTTAAAGAGTTGTTTACCTAAGAGCTAATCCTTAAGATCTATTAACCAAAGTTAGAAATAGTTGTTAAGATAGATATATTAGACTTTACACTAGGAGTATACTTACTATAGAAGTACCAGGACACATAGCATCTAGTAGCATACTATAGTTAGAAAATAACACCACTAGAGTTAAACTATAACATCTATAACAAGGAATTATTAGGTATAGTTACAGTACTTAAAGAATAGAGAGCATTCTTATAAGGCATAGAAAAACCATTTATAGTTAAAATAGACTATAAGAACCTTATAGGATTCCTAATAATAAAGGAACTTAACCAAAGACAGGTTAGATAGGCGGAAATGCTTATAGAATACTATTTTAAAATTTAGCATACTAAGGGTATAGATAATGCATAAGTAGATACTCTAAGCAGAAAAGCTAAACTATAAAATAATAAAAAGCTATTAGAAGCTTTATTACAAAAGAATTAAAATAAATTAATTAGGTATAATTATCTAAAGATTATAGCAACTAAGGAAAGTCAGATCCATAAATTACTAGAGAGTAATTAGATATAAAAGATCTAAAAAGTATAGGTAGAGGATCCAGACTTAGAGCAATATAAAAATAGAGAAGTAACGTATGTGCCTAAGTCTATTATAGAAGAATTTGTTAAGGAATTCCACAAGGAAATAATATAAGGATATAACGGAGCTATAGGCTTAGTATTAAGACTTTAAAAGGAGTACGTTATTTAAGGAATTTAGGGACTAGCAAGATAAGTTATAAAAAAATATCTAGATTGCTAAAGAAACAAACTAATAAGGTATAAGCTATATAGAGGGCTATAACCTATTAAAGTACCAGGAAGACCATGGGAAGTTATATTATAGGACTTTATTATTAAGTTACTAAAGTTAAAAGATCCTATTACAGGACAAGATCATAACGCGATTTTAGTAATAGTGGATAAGCTAATAAAGTAGGGATACTTTATAGCATACACTAAAGAGATATTAGTAGAAGATATCGCTAGAATCTATATAAAAGAAGTATTCATAAGACATAGAGCACTAGATAAAATTATATTAGACAGAGATCTAAGATTTATAGTAGTATTTTAGGAAGTGTTTCTAGTAGAATAAGGAGTTTGCGTAGTAACCTCTATAGCGTATTATCCGCAGATGGATGGATAAACAGAAAGACTAAACTAGACACTAAAACAGTATCTAAGGCATTATATTAATTACGCACAGAATAATTGGGTATTGTTATTACCAGTTATATAGTTTACATATAATATAACACCACAAGAAGGAATGGGGATATTACTATTTAAGGCAAATTACGGGTATAAGCTAAGAACGTTATTATCGCCACATTAAGCAAAGAAAATAAGTAGCACAGCTAAATAAAGAATGGAAATATTAATAAATCTTTATATAGACCTTACGGAAACAGCTAAGCTAGTACAGCAAAGGATAAAAAGGTACTATAGTGCTAAGAGATCTAAGGGACCAGATCTTAAGGAGGGAGATAAAGTATAGCTACTATATAAAAATTTTAAGAGTCGACGACTAAGCAAGAAGTTAGACCATATTAGACTAGGACCTTTTAAAATTGCGTAAAGAATTTTATTAGTTATATATAAGTTAAACCTACTAGCTAAAATAAAAATCTATCTTATACAGCATGTCGCGATGCTAGAACCAGCATATGGAGATATTAAGCCACTAGTGTACAAAGTAGACATGTATAGAGGACAGGAAGAGGATAAATGGCAAGTTTTAAAGATTATCAGTTATAAGGACGTAGATAACGAAACATAGTATAAAGTAAAGTAGATAGGCTATAGTAAGACTACCTAGGAACTACTAAGCAACCTAGAAAACGCTATAGAAAAGGTACAGGAGTATTAAAAAAAAGCAGGTTAGGTAACATTAACAAGAAAGAATTACAAAAGAATAAGTCACCTAAGGGGGACCTAAGAGGAGCACCTACCAAGCTACTTAGAGTTATTTCCCTTGCTAGTAAACGCGAGTCTACCTTAGCCTTCTCTGCTTCTAGCTTACAAAGACCCTACTTAACTAGGCGAAACTCCTTAAAATAAACTTTCTTACGCACCTTCTTAAGACAGGTTAGCCGAGCAAAGGTAGTCTGTTAAAGTTTAAACGTATAAGCAGATGCTTCTAACGCATGGCGTTAAGCCTCTAGCAACAGGGCTAATTCCTTAGCAAAATAATAAAGTTTATTATAGGCGGCTATAAGTAAGCTCTTAAGCCTTTTGGCCTTAGATTAAACACGAGACCCTATAACAAGTTACTTAGGGAACGCAAAGACTGTTAAGAGTTATAGGACGTGCATATTTAGCATTAAACACAAAGCGAATATTATAAAGTAATTAAACGTTTAACTTAGTGCACTTAGCACAGGAGGATGGTTGGCAACTAGAGGGAGCCGTAATTGCAACGCACACTAACTTCTTATCGGCGCAACGGGAATAGGAAGGCATAGCCTTACCCAAAAAAAGAATCTTAAGTACTATACAATTGCGACAATCGGTAGAAGAAGAAGAAGATGCTTTAGGTATAATAAGTAAAGATATTAACCAAATTAATTAAACGGACATCACACCTCTAGTAGACAACTTGGAGATGTTAGGAATCTTTAAGAACGAAGATAAAGAGGAGGGAGATAGTATTACGGACAGCTTAAGTACAGTGTTACAACTACTTGGAGAAGAGTTGGAGGAAGCTAGTTGGTTAATATAGGCATAGTCTAGGATAGAGCCGGTGGAACTATATAATAAGGAATAGTAACTAAGGTTATATAGTTAATCTATAATCTATAGGATTAGGGGAACGTGAGATCTATAAACAGATTAATAGATTAACGGATTAATAGATTAACAGATTAAAGGGATTTCTTAGGCGTATAGTTATGTATTTAAAGGACCACAGTTCCTACCCAGATAGTTCTCTCTTTGTAGTAAATCTTAGAATATAATTAGAGTTAATCTGTTGGGTAACTACTCCACTAGTTATTATTACGTTGTTGATACTGTTCTTACCTATATACCTAGCCCAATAATAGGACCCACCGTAGTTCCTGCTATAAGGTTCTGTTACAATAACTAATATCTTATAGAGTTTAAACTAGGAAATAAATGCTATAAGCTACTTATAGCCTTCTGTAATCCAGATCTAGTTAAATATAGTAATTATATTAAATGTCTTATAAACCAGTGGCAATAGGTACTGATTCTTAATAGTAATTATATTTAGGTCTTAGTAATTATAGCAGATTTATATACTACTACTAGGTTTTATAGTAAGGAGAAGTAGTATAGTAGCTAATAAGGTTAATTTGCGGATAAAGCCCTTATCTAGCATTTTATTATTTAATTCTTTATATAACTAAGTTTAGTACGTAAAAGTGGTCTATTCTTATAATATAGGGTCTACTTTCTAGGTATAATCTTAATTTTATGGTCCTATAGTTAGTAAGGGGGCAGCTTATCTATATTCTTAGGGAGGAAGTATTTAATATATTTGCGAAACTCCTTTAGTAAGTGTTGGAATCATGGTGGGGAGGTTTTTGGTTTCAATTGATTTCTTCTTATTCTTTTCTACTTCTATAGGTGGAATTTGGTGGATCTCCTGAGCTCGCTTAGCTTACGTGGTTAACCTAATTGGTTACAAGCAACTGTGTCTACTATATTACAGAACCTTATTTAGACAGTAAGTATTATAAAATGTCTTTATAGGTTAATTCCAGTTTACCTTTTAGGAATTTCTTAATATTAGTATTAACTATCTTCTAGCGTAGAAACTCGGACTTGGTTTTTAGGTTTATTTTAAGGAAGTTATAAAAATAAGGGGGTAGCGCTTTATAGGCTTCCTCTATTATATAGTCGCCTTTTACTAGCTAGTAGAAAGGTCTTTTTAATAGGTTTAGTACTTCTATTAGACCTATAGGTAGCTTCTTAAGTAGCTATTAATATTCTTCTTATTTAACTAGTTCTACTAGCTTTATATAGATCCTTATTACCTTTATACCTTTTTATTTATAAAACTAGGTAAAATTAATGGTATAAGTATATTTAATATTGTCTAGGTTAGGGCGTTGTGACGGCTTGAATAAATGCCGCACGGCTCGAACAAGTGCCTCTGAACCGAAGCTTGAACGAATGCAAACGTGTGCTTGAACAAATGCTGTATTACGAAGATATCAAGGTGAGGAGCAAGAGAAGGTGGTGAGGCTATGTCTATATACACAAGCCAAGCCCTAAGCGAACCCCTGACTAGGTGACGTGCCCTAGCGCCGTCACAGGCGTATCTAGTCCTCTAGTGCTATAGCTAGGCTAATATAGCTTAGTTGGCCTAGGGGGGCGGAAATAAGGCAGCGGCCCTATATAGTATATATAGGAAATAGGTATAAGGTTACAGTGGGGTCCATGCCCAGACCACACCAAATGTGATATTTTTCGCTGAATTGCTATACAGCAACTACAAAATCAATTCTATAGCTTTAAAATAGTTATATAGCTTATCGCTATATAAGATCTAGCTATTATAACTTTTTTTAAAGTCTTAAATCTTATAGTCCTTTATTAAAAGCCCTTATGTTTTACCAACTTTTTACCAAACTTACTATTTTTAGCATATGTTTTCTACTATTAGATATTAAAAATATTTCTTAAAAATTTAATATTTTATAGAGATTTGCTATAACTAAAACTTTCTCTATTTAAATTTTTATTTAAAAAATAGAAAAAAAATGTAATTCTCCATACAAATTCCGATTTTTTAACTTTACAATCCTATAATAAACTTTTGTGCTTTTAAAATAATATTCTAAATAAAACAAGTTATAATAATAATGAATCTTTATAAAATATTAAATTTTTGTAAAAAAAAAATTTAATATCTAGCAGTAGAAAATATATATTAAACATTATAGATCTTATTGGGGAACTAATAGGATTTCTAAAGGAATTGTCGGTTTTGAAATTTAAAAAAAAGTAACAATAGCTAGATTTAATATATCATATACACCTTAGACATTTTTTAAAGCTTTAGAATTAATTATGTGATTATTATATATAATTTAGTGAGGTGGGTTAGCTTAAAAATTCGCTTAGGACGGACACATATAACACCCCACTGTAGGCATTATAGGGGTAAGGTCTTAATTGCTCTAGTTTTGGCCTTAGCTATAACGCCCTTAGCTATTATATATGCGTATAGCAAATATTTTAAAGTTAGGTATCTTATTAGCTAAGTGGGTATATATAAGGGACTTATATTTTTAGCGGTATTATTTTTTTTTTAGGGATAAAGCGATAGTCTAGTCTTCTAGAATCTCTATTTTATTTACTAGGTATATTAGCTTACTAATATTAGGCACCTCTTTTATTATTAGCTAATAGTATTTAAGTGGTAGCTATATAATATATCCATATAGTACTACTTAGTTATAGTTAGGGATGTGCTATAGAAGATAGTTATAGGCGTAGTAATTAGAGTTAAACTTAAGCTTTAGAATAGGGAAGTCTATTCTTAGGTTATATTTTTTAAGCTAGGGCATTCTAAGAATTACTAGTATTAAGGGTAATAACTTTATAATATAGAAAAGCATAAATTCTATATAGTAGCCAATTGTTATTTTTACTATAAAGTAATAGGTAATAAAGCCAGATAGGAGTCTATTAATAAAGCGGAGTAGTTTTAAAACTAGAAGTCTTTTTATTATAATGTTATGCTTTTTTATAAGAAAGTCTTTATTTATAAACGCTGGTACTATACTACTACTATTAATAAGGCTTACTATTTTAATAAAAACTTCTAGGAGTAGGTTATATAGTAAGGAGAGGTAGGTCTAAATAAGGATAACATTTCTATTATTATTCGCTATTCTAAGATTAAGTAGCAGTTAGCTTAGAATAAAGTCTATCTAATCTAATAGTATAGATCTAATCCTTTTATTTTCCTCCCTATATAGTTTTAACCCTTAAAGGTAACTTAGTCTAAGGGTTAACCTTTTAATAACTAGATTATAGGGCTTAGTTAGTAGCTATAGTCTTAGCTAGTATGTCCTAATATATTAGTCTCTAACGGTATATATATGCTAGGGGGTACTTTACTAAGAATATAGCCGGTTTTATAATTAGTAGTAGTATAAAGTATTAATCTATAGTTTATGTATAAAACTATTAGCTAAAGTTATATTAGGGAAGGGAATTATAGGGGTAGGTCTCTATATCTAAGCCTATATCTATGTCTATAATTACCGTCTTAATTACTATTTCCTCTACTAAAAAATTTACTATAGCTAGAAAGGGGTTGGTATAGTAGTATTAAAAGGGGATTTAGATTCTCCCTAGGGTTATAAGCATTTTTTTAGTAGCTAGGTTGACTATATATTATATAGAGTCTATTATCTATATAATATCTTTAGACGTTATTAGGGAGGCTACTACTACTACTGCTAAATTTAACGGCGTTAAGGTCTATTAGGTTATTCTATAGTACTAGTACTAGGGTATTATTAGGTAGTATAGGTTAATAGCTGCTAGTGGTACTTAGCTAGGCGGGATTTAGCTTTATTTAGTAGGCGTAGTTCTATAAGTTATAGGCGAATATATTTATTTACTTACTCTAGCCTTTATAGTTAATATCGCCAATTTTATAGCTAAGGGTAAAGGCTAGGTCCTTTATCTTGGGGGAAATATTCTTTTTAAGCAAATCTACTTTTTATTCCTTGGTCCTATTTACTTTAATTATTAATTTATTAAGCTCTACTTTTTAGGACTAGTAGTTACACTTACCCTAGTTTAGGGTATCTAACCTATTTTTAGCTATTTAGGTTATATCTATAGTCTTATAGTACTTCCTTATATATATAAATATAGACGCTTAGTTAGAGAAGGTCTATTTACTTAAGTCGTTTAGGTATATGCGTAGTATATTAAGGCTATGCTTAATATAGTTATAAGCCTTATTTATTAGCATGTCTAATATATAGAGGACTTTATCTATTAGGGTTTTAAAGTAATTTATATCTCTTTAAAAAACGCCTTAGATCTTTATTTTTTATTTTTTTTATTTTCCTTACTTTTTAGTTAGTAATCCCTTACTATTAAATAGGGTTAGGTCTTTTGCTTTATGCTTTCTTTTATAGGGTTTAGTTAGAAAAGGGTAGCTAGTAGTAGTATTCTTATTGGCAATAGTTTAAGTATAGTAATCTAAGAGCTTAGGTTTTATATAGTCTTAGTATATATTAAATCTTGCTGTTTGTATTGTTTTATATATAGTCCAAGTATCTTAAGGGAGTTAATTCTATACTAAGCTTTTTTATATTAGAGTTTTATAGTTTGGCCTTTATTATAGATGGTTTAGAGACCCCTCTTAACACTAGTTAAAAAGGTTATATATATAGAGAGGTACTAAAAGGTTTCTACTACCTTAAGGTCCTTAGGGTACTCCGGACTACTCCTAATTGCCTAGGTAATATTAGGGTGGGAGGTATTAAAGAGGCAGGTAAGCGCTTTGCGTATATTTGCCAATAGGGTATTATTTATATTATAGTCGCCCATTTTAAGGGATCTGGGTAATATAATTAAAATCTATAAGGCTGTGTTACAGGACATCTCCGTAATACCTTATACACATCCTACCTGTTTCCACCTATTTCCACTAATACAGTAAAAAGAGACCGACTGCGAGATAACAATCTAATAGCAATCTGCCGGCAATCTACGGCAATCTGATGGCAGTCTGCCACATTCTGCTATATTCTGCCAAGTCTACCAAATCCTGCCAAGTTCTGCTAGGACCGCTACTTAAATCCTATTCTGCTCTATGTATATATTAACTAAGCAACCAAACTAATAATATATACCCTTTCTTCCCGCTTCCTTACCTTCTCTCCTTGTATAACATTTTAACTTTATTACGCAGTTTATATATATAGCTTAATAATATCTACTTTGCTATATATTACCATCGCTTATACTTACTCCGTAACACTATATTACATTAACCTTATATACCACCCTCTAAAATATAAAACAATCCTAAAGCCCCTATAATAGCTACTAGCATTATATCCGCACTCTAAGAACAATTAGTAAAGATACAGAAGTCCTTTATAGACACCCTTGCATAGAACTAAGCTACTTTAACTTAACAATAAGCTAAATAAAAGGCATAACACCTATAAATAATTAAGGACCTCTAAGAAGAAGTCCGCACCCTTAAGATGCCTACACTAGGGCCCTAAGACTAAACGCCTTTTTTAGAGATAAACACGTGGGACAAGAGTCCTAAACCTATAGTAACTATTTATCCCAAACTAACTACTGTATTATAATAATCCAAACAACTACTAGACCCTTTAATATTTACTAGTAAACAATAAGAACTCTAATTATTTCTAGGCCAGCTTAAAAATAAGCTAACTAGTAATACTAACCGCTACCTAACTAAAGCTAACTAACTCTACTACGCCCTAAGTTAACTAGGAGGAGACGCAGCTAACCTTATTAAACCCCTTTAACTAAACTTAGTACAAAGTCTAGTTATACTACTTAAAGCCATATATAGTGACCCAAACTGTTAAGCTACCACTTAAAGGAAGATAAACCACATAACTTAAGGAACGAAAAGTTTCCTGGTATACTTCTCTAAATTTAACCGTTACGTAAAGGAAATAGGCTAGAATAACTCCATACTGGTTAACAGCCTTATTAAGTCCCTAAGCCCTAAACTAAAAACCTCCCTAATAGGTGTAGACCTACTAGGAGCTCTTAACGCCTGCACAAACGTTATTAATAAATAGTATAATAATATACTACGCCTGACACCAAAGTCCATTCCTTAATATAATATAACAGCCCTATAAATATCCACTAAGTTATTATCTTAGCCTAAGCACCCTAATACTATGGATATTAATATAGGGACCCTAGGATACGCTCTACTAGGGTCCCCTAAATAAAAACAACATATTAAGCTAGGCCTTTGCTTTAAATATAGAAGCAAGGAACACATTTTAAGATACTACTTTATCCCTATGTCCTAATATAACTTATAAACGGCCAATACTAATAACCATTTACTATATTAATCCTCCAGTCACCGTCCCTAATCTTTACCTAGCTCTAGCCCCACATTTAGTAAGCACTACTTATAAGGATAAAGTTACAACTAATGTTCTATAGGAACCCCTTCCTACTTACCACTAAAAGGCATATCCTAGAGTTAAGTCACTCTTTAGGACAGCTATGTTACAGGATCTTATTAAATGTATTAAATATTGCAAAACCTAACTCTTAGGATTATAGTATAACTATTAACTACTGTCTTTGGCAAAAAGGTTAATAGGCTAATACTTAAGTCCTAATTAACACAGGAGCTAGCGGTATAGGATTTATTAATAATATCTTCGCGTAAGATAATAGGTTTACCCTAATACCCCTTAACCAGCATATTAATGTATTTAGATTTAATGGCAAACACACTGTTTTAGGCCGTATTACTTATATGGCAGCCCTAAGACTCTAATACCTAAACTATAAAGAATTAATTAAGCTCTTTATAACTACCCTAGGTTACCTAGTAATCTTTAGACAATCCTAGATAAAGCTATATAAGGTAACTATTAATTAAGATAACCTTAAGCTTCTATTTACTGCCTCCTGTTACAAGTAGAAGTATCTTATAACTTACTACTTAGACTCTAAACCAAAATCTAAAAAATCCACCAGGATCTACTAGTCTAAATTTTCCACTAATGTCTACCCTATACCTAAAAAGTCTACCCAATTCTACCTACCTAAGAATTCCACTAAATTCCACCTACCCGAGAATTCTACTAAATTCCACTAATATAAGATTTCCGCCAACATCCACTAAGGACCTAAAAGTTACACTAAACCATATAAACCAACCCTAACTACCCCACCGCTCCAAACCAAGCAAAAGCTTAAGCTTAATATATAAAAGTACTAGAAGAACTGGTATTCTACTATAAAAAGGATACTTAAAGAACCTAAACCCAAATCTAACACTAACTCCGCATCTAATACTAAACCTAATACTAAACCTAAAACCATGCAAGAAACTAAGGATAATCTAAGCCTACTTAACACCTTAGATATCTACATAATTAGAGCTACCCTATTAGCACAACTCGCCAGGAAACCTAAACACACAATCTTTACTGTTACAATGGCCAATATTAAAAAGGCCCTAGCACCAAAGAAGCACACTAACCCTGCCATAAAAGTACTAGTATGCCACCATAAGCACCTAGAGGTATTCTTATAAAAGGAAGCTAATAAGTTAGCGGAATACCAACTATATAACCATAAGATCGTACTTAAAGAAGGAAAACAGCTAGGATTTAGACCCCTATATAGAATGTCCTATAACAAACTTAAAGTACTATAAAAGTACTTAGACGAGCACCTAAGTAAAGGATTTATTAGAGCAAGCTCTTCGCCTATAGCTGCACCTATAATCTTTATTAAGAAACCTGGTGGTGGTCTGTACTTCTATATAGACTACCAAGCTCTTAATACTATTACCATTAAGAATTGGTACCCGCTCCTATTAATTCAAAAAACACTAAACCAATTAAGTAAGGCTCGCTACTATATAAAACTCAACCTTATCTATATATTTAACTGCCTCTATATTGCAAAGGGAGATAAATAGCTTACTATATTCCGTACTAGATACGGACTATTTAAATACTTAGTAACGCTATTTAGCCTTACAAACGCCCCAAGTTCTTTCCAACACTTTATAAATAATACCCTATAATCTTACCTAGACGTTTTCTGTACTGCTTATATTAACAACATCCTAGTATACAGCAATAACCTAGCTAAATATAAGAAATATATTAACCTTGTCCTAGAAGCCCTACGTAGAGCTAGCCTATAATTAGATATAGATAAATACAAGTTCTATAAAACGGAAGTTCTATACCTTAGACTTATTATTTCCACAAATAGCATATAAATAGACATAAAGAAGATTAAAGCAATTGTAAACTGGCAAGAACTTAAAAACGTTAAAGACATAAGAGCCTTTATAGGATTTGCTAACTTCTACCAATAGTTTATTAATAACTTCTCCGCCCTAGTTTTACCCCTTATAGCTCTAACCCAAAAAGACAAAGCCTTTATCTTTAATAAAGAATATAAGAAGGCCTTTGCCTACCTAAAAGTTATATTCACTATCGCATCTATACTCTAACACTTTAACCTAAACTAAAAGAGTGTTATAGAGGCTAACTTATCTAACTATATTACTGGAGGCATTCTGTCTTAGTATAATAAGGAAGAAATACTGCACCCTATAGCATACTTCTTAAAATAACTAAGTTTAGCCAAATATAACTATAAGATCTACAATAAGGAATTATTGGCCATTATTAGATATTTTAAATAATAGCAACCCAAACTGGAAGGCGCTGGATTTCTAATTAAGGTCCTTATGGACTATAAGAATCCATAGTACTTCACAACCATAAAACAGTTAAGTTATTGTTAGGCCTACTAGTTAGAATATCTGTCTTATTTCCAATTCTCAATTATATACCACCTAGGCATTTAAGATTAGAAACCTAATGCCCTAACCTAATATTTATAAGACATACTAGCATAAGAAGAAGCGCGTACCTACTATGATTAAACCCTGCTTCACCCTAAGCTATTTAACCCTTCCGTTAAAGACGTTATAATACACGTCTTTAAAATAACTAATTAATTAATTAAGCAGATAATAGTTAATAAATACCCAAATAACAAGTTTATTTAAGAGACGCTTAAGCTAATCCAAGATAGCGTTAGACGCACTAAAAGAATTTCTTTAAGTAAATGCAAAGCCCATAGAGACCGTTTATACTATTAGAACTACCTAGTAGTACCCAACCATAACAAACTTAAGCTTAAGCTCCTTAAATATATACACAATTTACTAGTAGCTAGTTACCTAGGCTGTAACGGAACCTTATAGCAGTAACTACGGTGGGTCCTATTATTGGGCTGGGCATATAGGTAAGAACAATTCAACAACATAATAATAACTGGTGGAGTAGTTGCCTAACAGATTAACTCTAATTGTATTCTAAGATTTACTACAAGGAAAGAACTATCTAGAGTAGGGACTGTAGTCCTTTAAATACATAACTATACTCCTAGGAAACCCTCCTTGTATATAAGGTGCGTGTTATCTATATTAAATATAACGTCCCTTCTATTTAACATAGTTAATATATTCAACGCCACGTGATCTTAGTTACCACTCTTTATTATATAGTTCCACTAGATCCATTTTGGACCGTGCCTATATTAACTAACTAGCTTCCGCCAACTCTTCTCTAAGTAGTTATAATATTATACTTAAGCTGTCTATAATACTATCTCCCTTCTCTTTATCTTCGTCCTTAAAGATTTCTAACATCTCTAAGTCGTCCACTAGAGGTGTAATGTCCGTTTAATTAATCTGGTTAATATCCTTACTTATTATACCTAAAGCCTCCTCTTCTCTTTCCTGGATTAAGCGTTGCCTACGTACTATCTCTTCCATACTATTACTAGGTGAAGTAATGGCGATCCCTTGCTCTTATTGTGCGAAAGAGGGGTTAGTTTATGTTGTGCTAGCGAGTCCTTTGTCTTAACAACCCTTTTTTTGTTTAGAGTGTACTAAAGCAAATATTTAATCGTCCTGTAACGTTCGCTCTGTCTCTAACGCTAAGTATACACGTCTTACAATTCTTAATAGTCTTTAAGTTCTCTAAGTAACTTATTATAGGGTCTCGTGTTTAATCTACCGCTGCGAAGCTTAACGGTAAGCTGGCCTCTACGCTGCTTAAGGTTTAACGTGCCTTAGAAGAGTCCGCACGCGTCCTTAAAGCCTAGCGTCTGGCTTACGCTTGTCTTTAACGTCTGGAATATATTTATAAGAAGGTTTGTTCTAAGGAGTGGAAACTTGTTTAATAGGGTTTGTCTAAGCTAAGTAATAAGAGAATAGCACCTCTAGAGAAGGAAACAACTCTAAGTAATATAGTAGTTGCTCTTCCTTATAGGTCCCCCTTAGGTAACTCGTCTTTTAGCGATCCTTTTTTAATGCTCCCTAACCTACTTTCTTTTAATACTCCCTTACCTTTCCTATAGCGTTCTCTAGGTTACTTAGTGGTTCCTAGGTAGTCTTACTATAGCCTATCCACTTTACTTTATACTATATTTTATTATTAACGTCCTTATAACTAATAATCTTTAAAACTTGCTATTTATCTTCCTCTTACCCTCTATATATGTCCGCCTTATAGACTAGTGGCTTAACACTTCCGTGCGCTGGCTCTAATATTGCGATATACTATATAGGGTAGATTTTTATTTTAGCTAGTAGGTTTAATTTGTATATAACTAATAAAATTCTCTACTTGATTTTAAAAGGTCCTAGTCTAATATAGTCTAACTTCTTGCTTGGTTGTTAACTCTTAAAATTTTTATATAGTAGCTATACTTTATCTCCCTCCTTAAGATCTGGTCCCTTAGATCTCTTAGCATTATAATACCTTTTTATCCTTTACTGTACTAGTTTGGCTATTTCTGTAAGGTTTGTATAAAGGTTTATTAAAGTCTCTATTCTCTGCTTGGCTGTGCTACTTGTTTTCTTTACTTAACGTAGCAATAATAATGTTCTTGGTTTATACCCGTAATTCGCCTTAAATGGTAATGTCCCCGTTCCTTTTTGTGGTGTTATATTATATATAAACTATATAACTGGTAGTAATGATACCTAATTATTCTGTGCATGGTTAATATAATACCTTAGATACTGTTCTAGTGTCTAGTTTAACCTTTCTATTTATCCGTCCGTCTGTGGATAATATGCTGTAGATATTACTGCGCGAACCCCTTATTCTGCCAGAAATACTTTCTAAAATATTACTATAAACCTTGGATCTCTGTCTGATATTACTTTTATTAGTGCCCCATATCTTGCGAATACTTCCTTAATATAGATTCTAGCGACATCCTCTACTAATATCTCCTCTATACACGCTATAAAGTATCCCCACTTTATAAGCTTATCCACTATTACTAAGATTGCGTTATAATCTTGTCCTATAATAGGATCTTTTAACTTTGGTAGCTTAACAATAAAGTCCTATAATATGACTTCCTATAGTCTTTCTAGTATTTTAATAGGTTGTAGCCCTCCATATAGCTTATACCTTATTAGTTTGTTTCTCTGGCAATTTAGATACTCTTTTGTGACTTGCCTAGCTAGTCCCTAAATTCCTTAAATAATGTACTCCTCTTAAAGTCTTAATACTAAGCCTGTAGCTCCATTATGTCCTTATGTCACTCCCTTATAAAACTCTTTTATAAACTTTTCTGCAATTAACCTTAGAATATAAGTAGCTTCTCTATTCTTATATTACTCTAAGTCTGGATTCTTAAGCTATGCTTCCTAGATCCTCTGTATCTAATTACTTTCTAGTAATTTGTGGACTTAACTTTCTCATATTACTGCTATCTTCAGATAATTATACCTAATTAATCCGTCTTTGTCTTTTCGCAATAATGCTCCTAATGGCTTTTCGTTATTTTATAGTTTAGCTTTTCTACTTAGAGCGTCTACTTATGCGTTGTCTATACCTTTAGTGTGCTAAATCTCAAAATGGTATTCTGTAAGCATCTCCGCCCATCTAACCTGTCTTTGGTTGAGTTTCTTTGTTATTAGGAATCCTATAAGGTTCTTATAGTCCGTTTTTACTATAAATGGTTTCTCTATGCCTTGTAAGAATGCTCTCTATTCCTTAAGTGCTATAACTATACCTAGCAACTCCTTGTTGTAAATATCGTAGTTTAGCTTAAGTAGTGTTATTTTTTAACTATAGTACGCTACTAGATGCTATGCGTCCTGGTGCTTTTATAGCAGGTATACTTCTAGTACAAAGTCTAATATATTTGTCTTAACAACCGTTTCTAACTTTAGTTGGTAGATCTTGAGAATTAGTTCCTAGGTGAACAACTCTTTAAGTTTTTGGAACAGTTTCTTCTACTTATTACCCTAAACCCACAGTTCCTCCTTTTTTGTTAACCTTATAAATAGCTTAATGCTTTTTAACCATTGCGCTATAAACCTCCTATAGTAATTACAAAACCCTAAGAATGACCTTAACTGTATAACGTTCTCTGGTTCCTGCTAACTTACTATAGCTTCAACTTTCTTTGGGTCTATGCTGATTTTTCCTAGTTTGATAACAAATCCTACAAAATCGGTCTTTCTTATAAAGAACTCGCATTTCTTAATTGCTACTGGCATCTATTCTTCCTGTAGCCTTTTTAAGACCTACTTAATATATTCTCTATATTCTTCCTCACTGTCTAAGTAGATAATAATATTGTTGAGATATGCTATAACAAACTTATTAAGGTATTCTCCTAACACACTATTAATTTGCTTTTGGAACGTTACTAGTGCGTTTATAAGCCTAAACTGCATAACTAATGGCTTATATAGTCCTTCCTTTAACCTAAAAGCTGCCTTCTATTTGTCGCCTTCCTTAATCCTAATCTAATAGTACGCCTATCTTAGGTCTGTCTTCGTGAAGATTTGCGCATTGCTTATTCTGTCTTAGATTTCGCTAATTAAGGGTAAAGGATACCTATCCTTTCTAGTAATGCTGTTTAACTGTTTATAGTCTATACATATCCTAAGTTTTCTATTTTTCTTTGGGACGAATAGTACTAGATATCCCACTGACAACTATAACAGTCTAATGTATCCCTTTTATAAGTTCTCCTAGATAAACTTCTTAAGTGCTACTGACTTGGTCTTAGTAAGCTTATAGATTGGAAAGAACTTTAGACTTATTCCTTCTTCTAATTTTATTTTATAATTCTATGCTGCATGTTCTAATAGCCTTTTACTTTCTAGTAACCACAGCCTTTTACTATACTTGTGGTATCTTTTTGGTATATAACTTAAGCTTTACTTAGTCTCTTTATGTGTCGCTCTAACTTAGTACCATATTAACTTGGTTTGCTGTTACATCTTATGTTATTAAGTATCTTTAATATTAACCTAACCTATAACCCAATTAATCTTTGGATTATATTCCTGTAACTAAGGTATCCCTAGTATCGCCTTGTTCTATCCTAATAGTAGGATATTAAAAGATATTCTAACTGGTCTCCCTTTAATAGTTAACTAAATAGGTCCTATTTTAAGATTAATAATACCTCCTCTATAGGCTATCTAATCTCCTAAAATCGTTATAAGTAGATATAGGTGTTCCTTTTGTCTGTGTGGTAACCCTATTCTTTCCACTGTTGCTAGTAATATGTAGTTTCTTATTGCTCTACTATCTATTAACGCCTTAAACTATTAATTTTGCCACTTAACTTATAAATTTAGATATTATTCTTAAATTCCTTTAAGGGTTTAAGGCTCTAATACTGGTTCCCTCTAGTCCTATACGCCTCCCCTTTTCCTAATTATTAGCTACTAGATCCTGCTTATACTTAGTCCAACCTTAGCTAATACTTAATTTGTTTTTTATCCTCTATGTACTATAGACAAGTGTTCTCTAGGCACTCCCATTACTATTATCTATCTAGGCACTCTTCTATAAGGAATCTTCCTAGTTAAAGTGTTAAGTCCCCTTAACCTTATACTTCTACTAGGTGCCATCTATGTATATACTTGGTATTTCTAAACCGCTTTTCTTCTGGTGCCTAATATATCCTTAATAGGTACTTCCGGTTCTTGTCTTTTAATGCTCTGTGTATATTATATATATTATCCATATAAGCTATCCACGATAGTGTATAATACGCTAAGTAACTTAGGTCTACTCTTAGCTCGTCTTCGCTCTTAAGTTTAAACCTCTGTCTAGCTAATCTAACTATTAGTCTTTCTTCTGTAGGTACTAAGACTTGTCTCTTACTTCTTTAGTCCCTAGATCCTTCTTCTAGGTTCCTTAACATTATAATTAATACTCCTTTAATATAACTTATACGTTTTTCTGTAATAGGTTAGTCTTAGACAACTTTTTTGTCTAACCATATATAAAAACCTGCCCATTTATTGTTGCTTTATTGCCTATACCACTTTCTATATAACTAGTTTAGTGTATATAGTTTGTCTATTAGAAAGTACCTTGTTATTGCTATATTATAACATCCTTTAGTATACCTTTCTTTAAACCTAGTTAGAATCCCTAGATCCTCTTCTTATTCCAGTTCATTCAGCTACTTTACTCTAGGCGTCCCTGCCTTAGGCCTATTAGTAATTCTTTATACAGGTGCTCTGTCCCTTATACGCCCTAGTATGCTAGATCTTTTATCTAGTTTCTGCTCTTACTATGCGATAATTCTTGCTTTAAATTTATTTATAGTTTCTTATACTCTGCGTCCTACAGCTAGATCTTTAAAGTCGTCCTGCTTCTTAATCCTTATATTAATTTTTCGATCTTTAGGCTAAACACTGTATTCCCCTGGGATTGCTAATGTTCTTATTCGTTCCCCAAACTTGTAGTTCTTGAACTTGCGTCTTGTACTTATTTGTTTGTCTATAAACTAAGTTACTGCCCTTTTCTATTGGTTTTCTTCCATTGTGGGTTCCTAAGCTGTTCTTATTACATTTTGCAAGTCTAGAGCCTTCTTTATCTCGTTATAAGAGTCTTGGACCTGTGGCTTTTTACCTTTATTAAGTAATGAGCTAGCACTAGCAGTCGTCTACTTGCTTAGTTTCTTCTAAACGTTGCTCCTTTTATCTTATAAAGCGACGGAAATTATATCTAACAGTGTTATAACACCCATTACTAAACCTCACTCTATAGTGGTCTTAGTTTCGTCTTCTATTTTAACTTCTCTAAGGTCTGTATGTTCCTAGTAAGCTGCTCTTATTACCTTATTATTAGTAAATGCTTTGCCTATATTAAACTCTTTGTCTTTAATGTCCGGTCTACAAGCTAGTTTATTAGTTCCTTTAAACTTAGATAATAATGGCTCCTATAGCTAATAGCTTACGCCGTACTTGGCGTCCTTATAAATTTAGCATGCATTATTATAATAAAACGCAAAGCTGTTAATTAAGCACTCTTTTATTCCTCGCAGTGCACCGTTATCCCTCTATATATATGTGTTTTCTACTAGTCTAGTTCCCTTTACCGCATAGTTACTCTAACCACCTCTATAATCTCTAGCGAAATGACCCTGTTTTTTGTAATTTATATAAGCTCTAACGTATTTCACGGGTGAGCTGGTCAAACGGGTAAGCTGATCACTTCAAAAACACACCAAAAAATGGAAAAATCACACTTTAATATCTTAACAACCACTTAATAATAAATTTTAATAATTTAAAT
>Ga0307507_10000757_pt1 | contig 71186 bp, 19 predicted proteins | sample 7_EM_MG_FD_207223 | JGI IMG/M metagenome (GOLD analysis project Ga0307507, IMG submission 207223) | Populus trichocarpa ectomycorrhiza microbial communities from riparian zone in the Pacific Northwest, United States - 7_EM | ecosystem: Host-associated > Plants > Roots > Unclassified | place... | reverse complement strand
GATATAGAAAAAATACCTACACCCCCTATTTTATTAGGCTTTTACTTTCTATAGAAGAAAAACCTAGGAAAAGTCTATGTCTTGATATTTTGGTGTTCCTACCCCTACCTCGCTTATAAGCTAGGACCACCCCTTAAGAGAATTTTCTCTTGGGTAAAAGGGGGTAAAAAGGCAAATAAATCTACCTCTAGCTTGCTAGGCAGTGGGAATTAGGTCTTGAGAGTTGGAAAATCGATTGTTTTTGATAGGAATATGGGTATGCGTAAGTTTTGAAGTGCGGCGCTACCTTTTGGTAAGGTTGCATATACGGTGAAGGTCCGCACTAGGTTTTCTATAGTAATGCTAATTTCCTTTATAAAAGAAGGTATAGGGGTAGGGTTTTAGGCTAGATAAGCCGCCTATTCTATATATTAAGCTATAGGCCTAAGTAGGATAGCTGTTACGGCACTATTAGAAAACTGTTATGGAAGACGCAGAGCTTACGTAACAGGAAGCTCATGTAACTTAAAGATTGTATATAACTCCAAGTGGAGCTGCCGTTCTTCTCTTTTCCTTTCTTTAGCTTTAGATTCTCGTTTATAGACTACTAATTATATAGGCTCGCACGCGTCCCCCTACTATGCACGTGCCTTAATTAACTAAGTTGTTAATATTATCTAAAGCTTAACACATCCTTTCTTCCTGAGAAAAAACTTAAATATATCTATAGACTAAGGATAGAATCTTAAAGGAATAGAACGGACCCTAAGGACATATATGGACCAAAACCCCTAAAAACCCCTACTAGAAATTACCTAACGGTACTACTATACTAAGAAACACAGCAGCTAGTAAAGCTGCTGTAGGATCCGAAAATACCTCTAATAGTGAAATAGTCGCCGTCTTAACCCTATAGGAAGAACTTATAGCAGCCAATGCCGAAATTAAACGGCTTTGAGAGTTACTTAAAGCTAGGGATACCCCTACGGCTAGCAACAAATTATTAGATATAAGGAAACTTGCTATAGTTCTTAAGGCCCTATCCCAGCGCCTTAACGGACTCGCCGATTCCCGTACTATATTATTATAATCCGCGAAGGTTGCAGACCCCCTATTGCTTACAGATGGAACCGACCCTGCATTTAATAATTGGAAACTTTAGTTATAGGATAAGCCTAAAGTTAATATAAACCACTTCCCCTTTACCTAAGCTAAAATGGTTTATATCTTCGGCCGTACCCACTTAACTTTATACTATATTTTATTGTTAATGTCTTTATAACTAATAATCTTTAAAACTTTCTATTTGTCCTCTTTTTATCCTCTATATATATCTACCTTGTAGACTAGTGGTTTAATATTCCCATATACTGGCTCTAGCATTACGATATACTATATAGGGTAGATCTTTATTTTCTCTGGTAAGTTAAATCTATATATAACTTTTAAGATCTTTGCCTTTACTGTAAATAGTCCTAGTTTAATATAATCTAACTTTTTACTTAGACGTCTACTCTTAAAAATTTTTATATAGTAGCTATACTCTATCTCCCTTCTTAAGGTCTGGTCCCTTAGATCTCTTAGTATTATAGTACTTTTTTATTCTTGCTTATACTAGTTTAGCTATTTGCTTAAGGTAATTATAGAGATCTATTAGCTTCTCCATCCTTTCTTTAGCTGTGCTACTTGTCTTTTTTGCTTATTATAGTGACAATAACGTTTTAGGCTTATACCTATAATTTTCCTTAAAGGGTAACGTACCTGTTTCTTCCTGTAGTATTATATTATATACAAACTATATAACTGGTAGTAACGATACCTAATTATTCTATACATGGTTAATATAATACCTTAAATACTGCTCTAGTGTCTAATTTAACCTTTCTATTTAACCGTCCGTTTATAGGTAATATGCTATTAACGTTACCGCTTAAACCCCTTATTTGGCTAAGAATACCTTCTAGAATACTGCTATAAATCTTAGGTCTCTATCTAATATAATCTTTATTAGTGCTCTATATCTTATAACCACTTCTTTAATATAGATTCTAGCTATATTCTCCGCTAAGATTTCTTTTATATATGCTATAAAGTAGCCCCACTTAGTTAACTTGTCTACTATTATAAGAATTACATTATATTCTTATTTAGTAATAGGATCTTTTAACTTTAGTAACTTTATAATAAAGTCCTATAATATAACCTCCTATGGTCTTTCTGGTACTTTAATAGGTTATAGCTCTCAGTACGGCTTATGCCTTATTAGTTTGTTTCTTTAGCAATTTAAATACTCCTTTATACCCTTTTTTACAATTTTCTAGGTTTCTTAGATAATGTACTCCTCTTAAAGTCTATTTACTAACGCTATTGCTCTGTTGTGTCCTTATATTATTTCTTTATAGAGGTCTATAATAAACTCTTCTACGATTTCTACTAGTAAGTAGATTAACTCTTAGCTCTTATAGTTTTTATATAGTAGATTTTCCCTTTAAGCTATCCTAATTCTAGCTTTCTAATTTAATATAGGTGTTTCGCTTATAGCTGCTAGCTTTAGATAATTATACCTAATTAATCTATTACTATCTTTGCGTAGTATTGCTCCTATTGGTCTCTTGCTACCTTATAGTTCTAACTTTTTACTAAGTATATCAGCTCTTGCATTCTCGGTTCCCTTTATATATTGTATTTTAAAGTAATATTCTGTAAGCATTTCCGCCTATCTAACCTGTCTTTGGTTAAGTTCCTTCGTTATTAGAAATCCTGTTAGGTTTTTATAATCCGTTTTAACTATAAATAGTCTCTCCGTTCTTTATAAGAAGGCTCTCTATTCTTTAAGTACTATAACTATGCTTAATAACTCCTTGTTGTATATGTCGTAGTTTAACTCTAGTGGTGTTATCTTTCAACTGTAATATGCTACTAGGTGCTATCCGTTTTAGTATTTCTATAGCAAATACGCTTCTAATATAAAGTCTAATACATCTATTTCTACAATTGTATCTAGCCCTAACTAATAGATCTTAAGAATTAGATCCTAGGTAAATAACTTCTTAAGTCTTTTAAATAACTCCTTTTATTTCTTTTTTTATATCTATAGTTCCTCCTTCTTTATAAGTCTTATAAATGGCTTAATGCTTTTTAACTACTATGCTATAAACCTTTTATAGTAGTTGCAAAACCCTAGGAACGATCTTAACTGCGTAATGTTTTTTAGTTCTTGCTAGCTTACTATAGCCTTAACTTTCCTTAGATCTACACGGATCTTACCTAGTTTAATAATAAATTTTATAAAATTAGTCTTTTTTATAAAGAACTCGCACTTTTTAGTTGCTACTAGCATCTCTTTCTCTTATAGTTTCTTTAAGACCTACTTAATATATTCCCTGTACTCTTTCTTATTTACTAAGTAGATGATAATATCGTTAAGGTAGACTATAATAAACTTATTAAGGTGTTTTTTTAATACGCTATTAATCCTCTTCTAGAATATTGCTAGTATATTTATAAGTCTAAACTGTATTACTAATGGTTTATATAGTTCTTCCTTTATCCTAAAGGCTGCCTTCTATTTGTCTTATTTCTTAATTCTAATCTAATAGTATGCTCACCTTAAATCTATCATTATAAAGATCTGCGCGTTGCTAATTCTATCTTATATTTACTAATTAAGGGTAAAGAATACTGTTCGTACTAACTTAATAGCACGAGTGAGTCGTATCCACGGGCACGAAATACATGTAGTATCGTATGCTTGTTTGGATGGTGACTGTCTCTTGTATTGAAGCAGACTACGTGGTCTATATACTAATGCGACCTCCCCCTGATTAGTCAGTGCTTCAGGGGTGCACTAGACGCGTAAGCGGGTGGTTAGTGCACCGAACGCGTAAACGCGTAGTTGGTGTACCGTACGCGTAAGCACGCGTTCGGTACAACAGGTGCTGTAATTATACACTGGCGGTACTTGAAAAATGAAACCACCTATATACAGCCTCCGTAATTATTTTAATAGAACCGTAAAACACAAAAGAAATACATAGGAAATCCCTCCTAAGGTGCCTTCTAGGCTGCCTTCCAGACGGTACTTTAAGCTGGCCGTAAGTCCTGCTTAAGGTCCGTAAAGTAAACTATACGGCCTTCCAACAGGCCGTAAAGGAACCGTATAGCCTTCTAACGGGCCGCAAATGAACCGTAAGTGCTCCGTTAGTCACGTTCCACCCATTCTATAACCTTTAGATTGAGCTTATTTGTGTTAATTAGGGTTTTTAGAGCTTGACACGGCTTTGCCTTAGTTATAGCGTCCGCTGGGTTGTCTCCACTGCTGATCTATTTAACCTCCGTAATTTCACGTCGTTCGTAGGCCTAATATAAGCACATTAGGTCGACTATAAGCCTCTTCTCTTATATCGTACCTAGTTTAACTAGGCAGTCGTAGAGGGACTTTAAATCGGTGCATAAAACCAGGGGTAACTACTCCAGTTATAGAATCTTCTGGATCGTTGATTTGATTGCGGCTGCTATATTAAAGCCATAAGCTAGTGCATATAGTTCAGAAGCTAGTACACTACGGGTTACCCGTTTGCATTTAATTAAGAACCAATATAGGATATTTACGTCCTAATTACGGTCCGTAAGTACAATTACAAAGCCGATTTACGATAATAGGTCCCTATTATTGGCAAAGGAGGCGTCCGTAAATGCTAGTAAGCTAAAGGAACTTAGGTCTAGTGGTACAAAAGTAAGTCCCCTTACTATATTGTCAATTTGCCACTAAATGCGCTTATTAAGCTGCTTAATATTTTCTTCTTGCAGATCTACTGCCTGGGCCACAAAGAACAAGTCATAGGCAGATTTAGGTTGGCAGACTATGGCAATATAGGCGCCTCTTGCACGCTATGCAGCGTATTAGTCCTTTATATTTACGGTCTTATAGGTCTCTCCGCAGGAACTAGTAAGGTCCGTAGGCTTTGCTGTAATAAGCTTTAGGTTTTAAGCTTGGCGTTCCTAGGTTAGCTAGATTAAGTTGCCCTTTTATATAATTAAGCCTCTGTTAAACTTAATTAGAGTCTACTTAGTTAACTACTCTTATGGCTTTACCAGGAACTTAGCTTCTTGCAGTTCAGTCTCTTTAGCGTCTATAAATGTCCAGTCTACTAAAAAGAGGGTATTGTCTATTTGGAGTCCAACAATACTAAGGCCGTTTAATGGGCTGTATAGGAGGCAGGGGTTATAGGTTAACTATTCCATTTTAAGTTTACTAATGTGGTGCTAGTAGTATATCTTAAATTAATAGTTTCCGGCTTCTGGTACTCTGTAAAGAGGTTTTATAACCCGTAAAATTGTTCCTGGTTATAGGTTAAGCTTATAGGGTAGTCGTATAAAGATATCCTATAAGTAAAGGGCTATGGATTTGGTTTGCTGTAGTCCAGGTATAAGTGTAAGTATAATCCGTTAACTAACCTGTTAAATTATAGGCGATTGTGTAAGGACTAGGTCCTTTCTGTTACGGCACCCGTAACGGATCTGGTCAGGGGCTCGCTTAAGACTTGGCGCACACATATAGACGTCCTTTCCTCCACCTTCTGCTCCTCAGCTTAATATCCTCGTCGATAGACAATCCAATTGTACAGGCTTGCATACGTTCTTTACGGCGCTCGTGCCTCGATTGACTGAGTCCCGTGACACTTTCCCTAGTCGTTATAAGCTTGTATAACGAGCCTTAATTTCTTAAAGGCTTTATTAGTACCAGGGTGCTTAATCTTATTAACGAAGCATGAGTTAAATATATAGACGCCTTGTAGAACATCTCTCTCTATTATAATCGCAAAGACACCCTTTTTAAGTAGTCCATTAATCTCTTTACGCCATAAGTCCATAAAAGGGGTTTCCTGTACTAGAACTGATATATCCGCAGGCGGAAATTGTTTTGCGGATGTACCTACGGAGGTTAGGTGGTTCTCCATTACGGGATTCTTACGGGGGCGTCCTTAGCCACGCTTTACGGCAGGTTTAGTAGGTTTAGTGGGTTTCTAGGGGATCTCTAGGGTAGGTAAGGGTGCCTTTAGTTTGTCTAATTCGGCAGTCGCTTCTAGTTTATCTGGTTTGGCGGTTGCTTTTAGTTCGTCTGGCTTAACGTTATAGGTGTTTTTAGGCCGAAAGTAGGGTTTTACGGACGTGCTTCTAAAGCTAGTTGGCCTACTAGAAAGCTATACGCAGCACGTCTCGTTTTCTACGGCTAGTAGATAGTAAGGTCCATTCCAACTGCCGCTTTTACACCATACGAGGACTTCAGAGTTAAGCGGGAGGTTGTGTACTAAGGTTATATTAGGTCCGTTGCGGTGGTATAGGGCGTTATTAATAGTTTGTTTAGCCCGTAATTTAACTATTTCGGCCATTGCCTTCCGTATTGCAGCTGCTTATTCTGTAATAGACAGGGTAGGGGGGCCTAGGTTGCTTATCCTTAGGTAGGCTCTATAAACCAAGAGGGTGGGTACTAGTCTGTTAGGGCCAGTGATATTGTTAACGGCTTTTACGGCCATCTATAAAGCTAGTTCCTTTTAGATATCCTTACACTCGTCCGTAATAATCTAATAAGCTCTTTATAGAGCTAGGTAAGCTTACTTAATAAGCCTAACGGACCAATGCGCCTTAACTAGAACAGCTTTTATTAATATAGCTATAGCCGTAGTATACTACTGGAATTCCTTGCTAATGAAGTTCCTACCAGCGTCGTAGGTAATATACTTAGGAGGTCTAACATACGTGTTAATCTAGTAGGTCCGTAAAATATCCTAAGTATGCTTTGCAGATATATTTTATAACTAACGGGCGGCTTAGTAGCGGGTTGCCTTGTTAATTATATATAATACTAGGCTGCTGTTAATGTACATAATGTCTAAGTATACTAAGTGGTTGAAGTCAAGGTCCTTATAAAGGGTGAACTTGAATTGGCCTAGGGAACGTCTGTATTTCTAGCAAAAGGAGCAGTATTTGGTTAGGTAATTAACTGCCTTCCTATTAACGTTGTCGTGTCCAGAGCGTTCAAGGACTCTATATAGCTTTTCAGCTAACGGGTGGCCGAAATGGTGGTGTAGACGGTGAATCTCCGTACTGGTAAGGTAGCACGGGTTATAGTTAAAAGATTCCTAAATATAGGTCTGTAAAGTCTCTCCCTATATAAGGAACGGGTGTCTAAATCGTCGTGTAATTAGTAGGGTAACATGCTTACTTCTAGGGGCAGTTGCGGGGCCGATTAAGGTGTCTGTAATATTATTGTAGTAAACCTATAACCTATCCATGTCCGCAAGGTAAAGTAAGAAAGGGGTGTCTGCTTTTACTATATGGAAGTTAACTAGGCTAATTAGGGTCTTAACTGCAACTAATTTAATTAATGCAGTTGAGCCAATGCTGAATTGGACGTTTACGGCCCCAGTTTATATAGTGTTAATGTCCGTATTATCATTTGCGGTGGTCCTATATGCAAGGTATTGTCCGTAACCTACAGTAGACTTCTTAGAGGCGCCTGTGTTGATTATAACACCGTAGAATTCCTTGAGGGTATAGCGTTCTGTGGTAATATATGTAAATAGGTCCTGCTTATGATCTATAACGTCCATAATAGGGGTGCTTGCGGAATGGTTTTTAGGCGCAACTAAGTGTATAAAGGAACGGTCGGCTAATACGGTCGTAATATTAAAGGCTTAGCTGTCCGTAAAAGGTCTAAAAGTAGTTAGGAATGTCTCTAAGGTCTTCTATTCCTAGTTGTCTAGGTTAAAGTCAATTATAAAGGCTTCTATTAACTTATTAGGGGGCTTCTCTTCTTCCTCTTCTTTATATTTTAAGATAAACTGGCTAATCCGTTTATTAAATCTCTTCTTAGACCTATTATGTTCTTCCTGGGTATGCCTTATAGACTAACATCCTTCCTTGCCATACATAAAGCATTTCTGGCTTGTTCGTCTACGGGGGTATGCTTTTATACGGGAGTTGCTACGGGGGTTACAGGTGGGACTTGGTCGGTATAGGTGCTGCTGGCGGTAATGGTAGTCCGTAAAGTAGACGTCTAAGTCTGTCTGCGGATATTGAATATCCGTGGCGAAGGCTTAAGTGCTGCCTAGTGGGTTTAAGACTTTATACGTTATAATAGAGGAGCGTAGGTCATTAATAAGGCCAGCTAAGGTGTCTATAGGCTTATAATAGGCGTACTTGTAGGGCTCTACTTCCTAGCAAGCCGTAATAAGTTTATTATGCAGGAAGTTGTCTGTTCGAAGCTTGGTGTTAAGGCCATGCTATAGGTGCCAGAGGTCTTTAATAAGGATTTGCAGACACTTTATAGTCAATTTTTTAGTGTTCTTGTTAATTACGGTCCGTAGCTTGGTCGTATTCCATTAGGTAAGGATATTACGCCTATATTCCGGTCCTTTAAAGTAGTTACGGGTAGCTTCGCATAGCTTATTAAAGGGGACACCAAGGGGGTTGCTCTTAAGGTTGGTATAGTAGTGGTCAAGTGCTAGGCCGCGTAGTATAGTAGAGTAGGCTTGGCTAAACTCTTATTTAGGAATGTTAGCCTTCTGGCAGAGGTCCGTAAAAATAGTTAGTTTAAAGTTAAAATTATCATTTTCACCGCTGTACTTAGATTTGTCGGTATAGAGCTTAACTAGGTTAGCTAGCTCCTTACCATAGGTCTTTATTTAGGTAGGTTGCGGATCTATAACTTGCGGATCTGTAGCTTGCGGGTATATGGCTTGCGGATCTATAACTTAAATAGTAGGGGTAATTTAGTCTATATTTTAGTTTACACGGGTATTATAATCCGTAACTTAAGAGTAGGGTGTATTTTGGCCAATAAGGTCGAGTCTGAAGTCGCTTAGGTTTATGGGACGAATTTGGTTAAGTAGGTTAGATATAAGGCCAGCGATTATATTAAGTTTGGAAGAAGTAAAGAGTTCCTTAGTTTCTTGGAACTAGTCTAGGATTTCCTCTTTAGTCCATTCCGTTTGGTCCTTTTTGTATATTGTGTTGTATAAGGACTATATAATAGTAACTCGTTTATTCCTTTTAACCCATACACCTTGGTTACGTAAAAGGGTTCGTAGTTTATAAATAGTAGTAGGGTTGCAGGCCTTAAAAATAGCTTCCGTAAAGTCCGTAAAGTCTTCCTAGTATTGCTCCTATAGGTTGTTATTTATAAGCTTAAAGTGTTTGTATTTAAGGATTTTAAAACTAATATAGTCGTTGATGTTGTTTATAGACATAACGTCGACTCCTTATCTCCACTTCTTTTAACCTTCGCTAACTTGCTTACTAATGTCTGCCATACTATAGTATAGTGTGGTGCGTAGCAGGTGGTAGCAGCTTGTAACGGGTGGGGGAGGTCTTATAACGGTCCATAAAATCGATTAACGGGTCCGTAATGGTTTGTAGAAGGGTAGGGGGTTTCCGCAAAAGGTCTAAAGAGGTTTAAGGTTCAAGGGGGTTAAGGATAGGGGTTCCATATAGGTCTATATTCGCGTCTATAACTTCCAGTAAACCGTACTAAGACTTAAATAAGTATACAGAGTTGGAGATAAGTCCGTAATCCCTAACTTCTAACCTTCTAGCAGGTTATACTAGGAGTCTGAACAGGTGGTTACTGTTATATATATCGCTCGGGGGGAGGTATTAAGTAATTGCTGATCTGTGCGCGCTTACTAATCAGTGTTCGTACTAACTTAATAGCACGAGTGAGTTGTATCCACGGGCACGAAATACATATAGTATTGTATGCTTGTTTGGATGGTGACTGTCTCTTGTATTAAAGCAGACTATGTGGTCTATATACTAATGCGACCTCCCCCTGATTAGTCAGTGCTTCAGGGGTGCACTAGACGCGTAAGTGGGTGGTTAGTGCACCGAACGCGTAAACGCGTAGTTGGTGTACCATACGCGTAAGCACGCGTTCGGTACGACAGGTGCTGTAATTATACAAATACCTATCCTTCTTAATAATGCTATTAAGTTGTCTGTAGTAATATATATTCTAAGTTTTCCGTTTTTTTGGGAATAAATAGTACTAAATATTCCGTTAATAACTATAATAGTCTAATATACCCCTTTTATAAGTTTTCTTGGATAAACTCCTTAAGCGCTACTAACTCGGTTTTAGTAAGCTTATAGGTTAGAAAGAACTTTAGACTAGTTCCTAGTTCTAACTTAATTTTATAGTCCTACGCTATATGTTTTAACAAATTTTTACTTTTTAGGCTCTATATGTAACGAAGCCTTATGGGAAATACTATAGTAGACTTGTTATTAGGCTAGGTTGTGTAGGTAAATAGAAAGTTAACAATATAACAAGCAGATAATAACTGGTGGAATAGTTACCTAATAGATTAACTCTAATTATACTCTAAGATTTACTATAAGGAAAGAACTATCTAGGTAAGGACTATAGTCCTTTAAATATATAACTATACGCCTAAGAAACTCTCCTTGTACGTAAAGTACGTCTTATACGGGTTATACGTGCGTTCCCTTTATACACTTTGTATACTATGTATAACATTATATAACTCGCTTACTATTTCTTATTATATAGTTCCACTAGTTCCATCCTAGACTATACTATTACTAACTAACTAGCTTCTTTTAACTTCTCTCCAAGTAGTTATAATATTGTACTTAAAGCGTCTGTAATATTATCCCCCTCCTCTTTATCTTTGTCTTTAAAGATCCTTAATATCTCTAAGTTATTTACTAGAGGTATAATGTCCGTCTAATTAATTTAGTTAATATTATTACTTATTATACCTAAAGCTCCTTCTTCTTTATAAGCACAACGTCGTGCTCGCACCGTTGCTGCAATACTATTACTAGGTAAGATAATGTCATCTCCATATTCTTATTATGCGAAAGAGGGATTAGTTTATATTACGCTAGTAAGTCCTTTATCTTAGCAACCCTCTTTTTACTTGGAGTGCACTAAAGCGAATATTTAATTATCTTATAATGTTCGCTCTATCTCTAACGTTAAATATACGCGTCCTATTGCTCTTAGTAGTCTTTAAGTTCCCTTATTAATTACTGCTAGGGTTTTAGGTTTAATCTACTGCTATAAAACTTATTAGTAAGCTAACTTAGGCTCTAGCTAATTTTAAGCGGTCTTATAATGCTGAACAGAGGGCTCTTAAAGCCCACATCGCGGCATCTGCTTGTTTACTTCATCTTAAGAAAGTTTGTAAGAAGGTATATTTTAAGAAATAGAAACTTATAGAATAAGGTCTTTAGGAACTAGGTAATAAAAGAATAGATTTTCTTTTAATAGAGAGGGAAATAACTTTAAATACTTTAGTAGCTGTTCCTTCTAGGTCCCCCTTAAGTAACTTATTCTTTAGTAACTTTTCTTTATTAATATTACTTAATCCTTTTTCCTCTAATACTCTTATACCTTTTTTATAGCGTTTTTTAAGTTGTCTAGTAGCTCCTAGGTAGTCTTATTATAGCCTATCTACTTTACTTTATACTAAGTTTCTTTATTAATATCCTTATAACTAATAATTTTTAAAACTTTCTATTTGTCTTCCTTCTATTCTCTATATATGTCTGCCTTATACACTAGTGGTTCTGCATTTCTATATGCTGGCTCTAGTATCGCGATATACTGTATGGGGTAAATTTTTATCCTTTTTAGTAAGTTAAGTCTATATATAACTTCTAAGATTTTTACCTTAACTATAAACGGTCTTAGTTTAACATAGTCCAACTTCCTACTTAGTTATTAACTCTTAAAATTTTTATACAGTAGCTATACTTTATCTCCCTCCTTAAGATCTGGTCCCTTAGATCTCCTGGTATTATAGTACCTTTTTATTTTTACTTATACTAGTTTTGCTGTTTCCTTAAGGTAATTATAAAGATTTATTAAATTCTCTATTCTTTTTTTAGCTATGCTACTCGTTTTCTTCACTTATTTTAGTAATAACAATATTCTTAGTTTATATCTATAATTTGCCTTAAAAGGTAATGTTCCTATTCCTTCCTATAGTATAGTATTATATACGAACTATATAACTGGTAATAACAATACCTAATTATTTTGTGTATAATTAATATAATATCTAAAATACTGTTTTAATGTTTGGTTTAGTCTCTCCGTTTAACTATCTGTCTATAGGTGATATACTATTAACGTTGCTACTTAAACCCCTTATTTAGCTAAAAATACCTCTTAAAATGCTGCTATAAATCTTAAATCTCTGTCTAATATAATCTTTGTTAGTGCTCCGTGTCTTATAAATACTTCTTTAATATAGATTCGAGCTATAATTTCTACTAATATTTCTTTTATGCATGCCAGTGTGGCTTTCCATAAATGGATTAGGCTGCAATCCATTATCGATATGGACTCGTCCATACCTCTCCATATCCATACGCTAATCCATACTCCTTAGAATTGTGATACGTACGTCTATCCGTTTAATTTCCGCACAGACCCTATAACAAAAGGGGCATATATCGTTAGCTTAGTTGCTAGGTCAACAGGAGTCGCGCTATACACAGGGCAGATTACGGTTCTGGCAGAATTTGGCACAATTTAGCGGACTTGGCAGAATTCGGCAGATATTGTAGATATTGCAGATATTGCGGATATTACGGATATTGGACAGTCTATTTAAGTTATTATCTCAAGTTTTTTGTCTAAAATACCACTTCGTTTCCAATGCTTTAAACACTCTACTCTCTCAAGGTTTTCGGCTCCTATCTGCGCCCTTTCCCATAATACCGTACGACGTCCCCCTAAAAAAACTCGCTCTGGTTTATTGCTCATAGCTGGAATTAAGAGAATATCAATTGCCATATATAATAACCTTGGCCAACGTTTTCTCTATTAATCTTAACACCACTATATAAGGGCCGACATCTTACTAATATCGTACGGTTCCCCATTATAATAGTCTTGGAACTCATCCTAACTTTATAGTTGAGTATACTTCCCTAACTTTTAAGTAATCTAATTAAATACATTAAGCTCCTGCTCCTGAGGTTATTTCTTTTCATACAATAAAGAAATTAGGAGAGAAAGAGCCTTTTCCCAGTAGAACTCCCAAAGTCCTTTAACCTTTTTTAATATAGGCTTTACCCATTTTAGCTTCCAGTTAGCCTCAATATACTTTATATAACGGTTTGGATGAAGAATAAGGGCTGCGGCATAAAAGGGTAAATTATCTGTTTTGCTGTAGTACTTATCAAAGATTTCCCACCCCTTTTTAATATGAGAGCTAAACTCCTTGTTAGAAGCATATTTAGACTACCATACAGTATTACTATTATCCAATTTAGTAGGAGGTTTACTTATAAGTGCGGCTTTAAAGTACTGGACAAGAATATCTATAGTAAAGAGTACACTATCAATTATTGTATGATCTCCTTAAGTCTCTAGAGTTGCTTAGTGGAATGGTTAAAGGAATTCCTTAGTTATATAAAGCCGTTCCTAGTCCTCTAGGGAGAGATAGTCTGCCTAGAGTATAGCAAAGTGGTTCTTAGTATAGGTATCAATAGCTCCTGCCTTTTAATCGGCTATAGCTAGCATTTGAAACCAGCTATTCCATCTCGTACAGTTATTAAGTGGAATAATTCTCTCTGCGAGATCCTTAAACTCCTTTATACGACTAGTAGAACTGCGGATATATATAACGATATTATAAAGCTTGCTGAGTGGTCCTATAACCTGAAAGGTTGCTTGTTTCTTCTCTTTATCTCCTACCTCCCCTTTTCCTTCCTGTTTATTATACGACTTAAGTTATTCCATTTTAATTTAACTGCAAAATAGGAAGGCTTGTACGGCTAAGTTAATAATATGGCCGGTATAGCAGATCCGCCGATACGTAAAATCCCATTTAATCCCCTCCTCTTCTAAGAGATAGGCTTCTACTTTGCGACAAAGGGTATTGTTTAAACTAGCATTATCACAAATAATAGACCTAAGCTTTTATACGATACCGTAGTCCTTAAGGACTAGGAGAAGAGTAGCAAATTGCTCGTCTCCGCTATAATTTGCTACCGTACGAAGGGTAAGGAGGGCCTTTAATTGCTTCTCCTAACCCCAATTAACAAAGTGGGCGCAGATCCCTAGAAGAAGGAGCCTATTTAGGGAGGTCCAGATATCAAGCGATAGATAAATACTTAATATTGCCAACTAAAGTTTCTTTTGTACGATATCTTTATAAGCTTGCCAAGATAGTTCAATCTTTTTTATAATTTGAGAGTGTGCTATTATAAGAAAGTTGGATGATTCTGGATTAAGAACTTAGCAAAAAGCATAAAATTTAGGCCATTTAATAATACGGAATGGAATGTTTCGTACAACAATTAATGAGATTAAAGCCTTATTAATTATATCCTAATCTAGTCGTTTTTAAAAGACCTAGGTATTTATTTCTGTTATTTAACCTAAAGACTCTGCTTTAATGTATATTTGCTGAAGTTTTTTAAGTATCTCTAATTGTATCGGGCTAGTATCTTTTTTAACCTAAAGTAGATGTTTTGAATTAAGATGCCTTCAAAAATTACTAGTAACTGGACTACTATATGGCAATTCTTATGGATAGTGAATGCAGTAGAGAATACGATTTCGACCTAAATATTCTGGCTCCGTGCCAAGCGCCGTACGAGCATGGGCCCATGTTGCAACGGCTGTGCGGGTCCTCGTTGGGCGAGTTAAGGCCGAATCAACGGTAGTTGAAGGCGCAAGAAGAGATGATTCTGCTTCAGAATCCATATTTGTACGATAGGGTAAAGGGAAGGTAAAAGCTGAGAATTTTTCTGGCGGTGAGGAAGTATGGACAATATTTGTAATCCATATCGATAAGATCCATATCGATAATGGATCGATAAGATGGACGATAAGAGAATGGAAAGCCAGCCTGATGCACGCTATAAAGTAGCCCTACTTAGTTAACTTATCTACTATTACTAGGATTGCGTTATGGTTCTATCCAGTAATAAAATCCTATAATATGACCTCCTATTGTGGGAGGGTACGACCACTCTCAGATAGGAAAGCCGCTGTGCCGTCTGTCAGTCAGTCGGTCTGTCTGTCGGTCGGTCGGTCGTAATCAGTCAGAAGTAATCAGTAAAGCAGTCAGTAAGAAGAGAAAGAAAAGAATGTATTCCGGTAGGTCGTGATGTCCAAGGAGGAGAGAAGCCGAAGGCTCTATAAATACAGGAAAATGCGAAGACACTAAGCATGGGACATTTTACCCCACCACATACCTCCCCCACCAAGAACGTTGTCCCCTAACGTTCTATACTATAGAAGAATAGCCAAACAAAAGTATAGCAAAGCAGAATAGAAAAAGGAAAGCATATCCCTAAAAGAACACAGGTAACCTTATCCTCGGCCCTTCTATAGAACTGTTCTACAGCGTCCTTCCGTCATCTATAGCTAAGATCCGGTCTTCCTACTATCAGCAACTAGGACAGCAGCAAACCAGAAATAATAACAGCAGCAGTAACAGTAATAGCGGTAACAGTAGTAACAGTAACGGTAGTAGAAACAGTAATAAAGCAGATAGTCAGCGCGGTAAAACAAAACAGAACAGTTAGTAGAAGAACTTATTAACAGTGAACAAGTAGTAGGATATCCAGCAGCAGAACTTTTAGTAGCAGAAATCTCGGTAGCAGCAAACGGTCAATAGCATTCGGTTGGTAGCGGTCGGTCAGTGGCGGCTAGTTAAAACGGCGGCGGGGCTATTAAAACGGTAGAGTATGACGGTTGGGAGAGCAACAATAAAAACAGTTAAAACAGCATTAGGCCTAGAACAGGTCGGTCGGAACAGTCATCTAGTAGATCTCGCAGTGGTACAGATCCGGCGCAGTAAGAACAGTAGGGACGGAACAGTCAGCCGAGGCAGCAGGGATGAAATAGCTGGACGGAATAGTGGCAGTAGCGGTGGCGGCGGCAGGGCAGTCGACTAAGGTAGCAGAGACTCTGGCTTGGTTTGATCGTTCGGTTGTTTGATTAAGGTAGAAAGTCGGCCCGGTCGAAGGCTCTGATTGTCCTGATTTGAATGCGGAGACGGCGTTCAGCTGATTAAGATTTGATGAGGCCCTGGCTTGACTTAAGATGTCTTCTGCTGCATGTATGACTGAGGCTTTGCATCTGTAGACGATTGATCAAAACTTCCGTGTAGACGTGCGATTGGTTAAGGCTCCGCATTGTTGTCCAATTAAGGCTCTACACCCGTATGCTCCATATCCGTAGACTCCGTGTATGACTCCGTGTGAGACTCTGTGTAAAGCTCCGTATCTATGTCTGCAGGAAAGATCGTTCTGGTTAAAGAGGCTCCAAGACGTTGATTGGCCGTGTTTCTGACGTTCTGCGGTCGTATACTGATTTCCTCGTTGGGCCTAGTGTCTGTCTGTCTGCCATTGTAAAATCTTTGACCGCTGATTGAAGACGTCTGACGGCAACAGTGACTGATTTGATTTGACCGCAGGGTTGGGTAAAATCCAAACGATCGTTATCGATATGATACGCGAGATCGTATCATATCATATCATATCAATCAATCTTTTTTAATCCGCTACTAAATAAGCGAGTAATCTACTAACGTCCTTAGCTTCCCTACTAATTAGGTATCTCCTTTTTACCCTCTCTATTTATGCTTCTCCTTATATAAGATACTATATATAAAATACTATAAAATAAAATAAAAGTAGTAAAAAAGAGAGGAGATTAAATTTAGTAACTTTATCTATTCCTTATTATCCTCTAATTCCATAATCTAATCCTTACCCTCTAGTGCTCCTACTGCCGCCGCTATAGGCTAAGAATTTTTATTATACAACGAACATTAAGCTCCATAATCCCGCCACTTATAATTTCCACAGCACCCACCATAGAACCCTAGGAGACTCCGACACTTAGTAAAGGGGCAAGGGCCTACTAGACAACGCGGAGTCGCTGTATAGGCCTTATAGGGCTAGTGTTAATTAGCTCTCTACCTTGTATAAGTAATATAGGTTACTTACAATTATATTTAGAGATCCACGGCTCTAAATTAGAATTGCATTTACATATAAGGGCCTCCCTATCCGCACTTGCTTCTCTAATACCCCCCCCACCCAAGCCTCCATATTAATTACCGGTAAAGCTTCTACCCTCTCCTACTTATCCTAAGAGTAGTTAGTTATATAGGTATATTATACAAAAAGGAGAGTTTACTTATAGTATGGCAATTGTAACGGGACTAGCCCAGTTACAGTAGGAATGTCTCGGTAAAACACTTGATAGATAAAGTCCGACGCTTTGACCAAATTCTGCCAAATTCTGCTAGCTTGATCGACTTCTGCCAAGTTCTGACAGATTAATCGAATTACCGAAGTCCGTCGAAGACCGCGCGCGCACATGCGCACGCATCGACCACCAAGACCCCTGACTATTTAATTACAGGGCTCTCCCGTAATTCCTTTCTCTTCTTTATGTAATGTCTTGTTCTCCGCAAGAGCTATATACCCTTAGATTTAAATAGAATTTATATTGTTCCTTTAAATCTTCCTTAAAGCCTCTTCGCGCCCTTACATTACGTTGCGTTAATACCACTATCCTTAAAATGGCAAACGAACTCAAATCCGCCACGTTAACTATTATGGCCCTAGTTAGGGAACAAATGACTATAATATAACAGTCCTTTACGGATGCCTTGGCCTAGTAATAAGCTATACTAGAAGCCCAGTATTAGCAATTAATTAAAGCAATATACAAAGAACTCTATGACGCCAAAGTATTCGCGTTGGAAACCCTAATAGCAATACCTGTAAATAAGATTGAGATAACTGTATGCGAACCCGGCCCGTTAAATGCGAACCCTAAACTAGTAATAGTAGCTTAACCCGTACCTGTAACAAACCTAGTACCTACCATAAAATTAGAAAAGCTTCCTAACCCTTTAATATTTAATGGAAATTAAAATAACCTACGCCCCTTTGTAACTAAGCTCTGTCTTAAACTTTTAACAAACTACAACTAATACCCTACTAAAGCTAGCAAGATTAGCTATGGAATGTCTCGTTTAAACAAAGATGCTGTATAAACTATGGACCCATTCTTCCGTAACGGCACCTTTGTTAATTTTAAAACCTTTATCTCTCTGTTAGAACGAACGTATAATAACGCCAGCTGCGAACACACCGCTATTACCAAACTTGAAAACCTATAATAACGGAACTGAGAATTTACTAGCTTCTTTTCGGAATTTTTAGGCCTTATTAGCAAACTAGATTAGAATAAAGCCGCTAAAGTTGCTACTCTTTAACAAGCTATTTCGGATGAAATTAGAGTATAGTTAGTAGGTAGGGAACTGCTAAAGGACCTACCCAAATTTGCTACGATATGTTAACGAATTAATGAAGACCTTTAATATAATAAATAGACTTATTCCCTAAAGCCAACCACACCTTGTGTTTAAGACTCTATAAAACTAATATATACCCTAAAACGCGACCCTTTTCTAAAACCTATGCACGACCCTATAGACCTTAACGCCACTCGATTTTACGCACCCTTAGAAACCAACGAACAAAGAACTTAAGCCATAAATAGAGAATGCTTTAGATGTGGTAGAAAAGGACATATCTAAAGGAATTGCCGAACTTACCCTTTTAAAAAAGTCCGCCGTAGTTCCTCCTGGTCTTTAAATCGCACTCGTTCTTTAAGCCATACTTACTTCTTAACTTATACTCGTTCCACAAATTATGCCCAATTACCACAAAGCATCTTACCTTTGGTTAACTTAAAAAACGAATTATCTTAGGGCTAAGTCACGCCTTAGGATAAGAAGTGGAAGAGCATAAGTGTCTAGGCTCTTCTAGCGCTAATACACAACACGACTCCCTTAATGTACTTAGCGAAATTTGAATACTTAGAAAATAGAAGGAAGTATAAATCCTTATAGACAGCGGAGCCACTAGCATAGGCTTTATTAATATAAACTACACAAAAACCTAATGCCTAAATTTAAAGAAACTTGATAAGCCCCGAGGCCTATAAGGCTTTAACGGCAAACCCTTAATATATAGCGAATTAACGCACTACGCTCTTATAAAAATGCGGATAGGTAAACACCTTAAATATATTTCCCTATTTGTAACACCCCTAAAGCAATATAAGATAATACTTGGACATAGATAGCTAAAATAACACGACCCTTTAATTAGCTGGGTTAAAGAAACACTAAAGTTCCGTACAACCTACTGCCGAAGTTATTGCTTAAAACACCACCTGCCCTATAAATATGTATAAGATTATTTAAATTTAATATAATATAAACTACCCCTACCACAGACCCTAAACTAAAACGATAAGGCTATGACTGCCGATTGTAATAAAAAATGCGAAGATGTTACACTAAAACCTCTTAAAATTTGTATAATACAAGCCGCACCTTTTATTTCGTTAGCACGAAAACAAGACTATAAAATCTTCGCTGTAATTATAGAAGATATTAAGAAAGCACTAGAACCGAAGCAATATATTAACCCTTAACCTTTTATACCTAAAGAGTACCACGATCTAATCAACGAGTTTAAGAGAAGATTTGCAAACTAACTACCCCCGCATTAGGATGCATACAATTTTAAGATAGAACTTAAACCTGGTATAACACCAAAGTTTAGTCCGCTATACGGTATATTATAAGAAGAACTACTTATAATGCAATAGTACCTTAATAAGCATCTAGAAAAAGGATTTATTTGCCCTAGTCAATCTCTATTCGCCTTACCTGTACTATTCGTTAAAAAGCTAGGAGGAGGCTTAAGATTTTATATTAACTATTAAGCTCTAAACGCAATTATAATTTGAAACCGATATCCTATTCCCCTAATTTAAGAAACGCTCGACCGCTTATTAAAGGCACGGTACTTTATAAAGCTTAATATAGTCGCTGCCTTTAACCAAATCCGTGTCCATGAAGGAGACGAGAAGTACATAGCTTTCCGTATATAATAGGGACTCTTTGAATACCTAATAATACCATTTAGTATAAAGAATGGTCCTAGTACGTTCTAGCAATACATTAATAATACGCTTTATAAATTCCTTAATGTATTTATCACCGCGTATATTAATAATATCTTAATCTACTCATCTTTGCTTTCTAAATACTAGAAGCATGTCTGAATGGTCCTTAAACGCCTACGAGATGCGGGTTTATAATGCGATATTAAGAAATGCAAGTTCCACGCGTCCGAAGTCACGTACCTAGGCCTAGTTATATCCCGCAACAGAATTAAAATAGACCCTAAGAAGGTCGCTATAGTTGTGAACTAGGAAAGCCCTAGTAACATATAAGATATTTAAGGATTTCTAGGATTTGCAAATTTCTATTATTAATTTATTAATTAGTTCTCGAAAATTGCCTAACCGTTAGTAAACCTAACAAGGAAGAACATGAAATTTAAATAGACTGCTAGATGCGAACAAGCTTTTAATAACTTAAAATAACGTTTTACAACCGCTCTAATTCTTGCCTACTTTGACCCTAACCTTGAATATATCGTCGAAACAGACTTGTCTGATTATACCCTAGGGGGAGTATTATCGCAATATGATAAGAACGGTAAACTGCGCCCAGTAGTCTTTTTCTCCCAAAAGCTCGCCCCTGCCGAATTGAACTACGAGATATATAATAAGGAATTGCTTGTAATTATTAGATGCTTTAAACAATGGCGCCTAAAACTTAAAGGATTATTGTTTCTAATACGCGTGTTAACGGACCACAAAAACCTGCAGTACTTTATAACTATAAAGCAGCTAACGCAGTGCTAAATTCGTTAGGCCAAATACCTCTTATAATTTAACTTTAAGATTATATATTAACTGGGCAAACTTAATTAGAAGCCTAACGTATTAATATAATAATTATAAGATTTACCTGCAAATGCTTTAGATAAATAGATTACAAATTAATCACGGATCTTATTACCCCCTAAACATTTTAAAAAACTATGTCCTATGTTCCTAGATATGGAACTCAACAGAAATAAATTAGAAGTTAATAAATGGGAAATAGAAATTAATAAGCTAATAGAATACGAATATAAGAACGACATATGGATAATAGATGTAATAAAAGCGATTTAAACGGGAAAACGATAGTATAAGGATATTACACTCGCTGAATACAAAATTCGAAAAGATCGATTGTACTATTAATAGAAGATAGTAGTTCCAAATTCTAAACCTTTACAATTTAAGATATTTGGATTTATACACAACTCCCCTATAGCAGGGCATCCTGGCCGTGCGAAGACTTATAAGATTGTTTAATAAGTATACTACTGGCCTATAATGCACGACTATGTACGAAAATACGTTTAAGCATGCAGGATGTGCATACGTGGAAAGACCTCTTATATAAAGAAGTAAGGAGTACTTTAACCACTACCAATTCCAATGCAAAGATGGCGCAATATCTTAATTAACTTTGTAGTCGACTTGCCTAATAGTAATGGGTTCACAAATATTATGGTAGTTGTTAACCGTCTTATAAAAATGCGATATATAATCCCTATGGACTTAATTAATGCGATATTAGTAGCTGAATGTTTTATTAAGCACGTCTTTAAGCTATACGGACTTCCTAACTTAATAATATCCGACCGTGGAAGCTAGTTCGTTTTAGACTTCTGGTAAGCTCTATGCAAACAATTAAGTATTCAAACACAACTCTTAACTGCATTTTATCCAGAGATAGATGGTTAAACCGAAATTGCGAACGCGATTATAGAATAATACCTATAAATATACTGCTCCTACCTATAAGATGACTGGGAAAAGTGGCTGCCTTTAACTAAGTTTACTGCAAATAATACAATAAACGTATTAATAGGCGTGACGCCGTTCTACGCAACCTATGGACAAGACCCCTGACTTGGATTTAAACCATAACCCAAAATCAACACAATAGGACCTACAATTAAACGGATTTAGTTAATTAACATATATAACTTTGCTGATTAAATGAAGCAGTTAACGGAACTATTACGAAGTAAATTAATGTACGCTTAAACGGTATAGGAATGGCATGCGAACAAAGGACAAGCTCCCGCATGGGACTTTAAGGAAGATAATATAGTTTACCTAAATACACGAAACCTAAAGACTTAACGGCCCTTGAAGAAACTTAATTGGAAATTTGCAGGCCTATACCAAATTAAGAAGAAATTGAGCCTGTATGCTTATAAGCTTAAACTACCGACTGAGATAAAAATATATCCGACATTCTATATAAGCTTACTGCAACCCTTAAAAGACGAACCTATAACCCACAAAGTGCCGCCGCCACCTCCCATAATTGTTGACAATGGTAACGGTTCTTACTTTATTGACTCGATTAATGATATGTAATAGAAAATATAATCTAAAAGATTTGAACTTCTTATTAAGTGGAAAGGATATAAAATATAAACCTAGGAACTCTATAAGCAAATTAAAATTAATGCGCCTTCCCTGGTAAAAGAATTCCACGAAAACTATCCTTCGCGGCCTACTCTAGCTGGATGGACATGATATAAAGGCAAATAACTACCACCTAACACGAATATATGAAATACAATAGCAGGAAGCTCGAACTTAAAAAGAACTTGAAAAACATTACAACGTTTGTAATATAGTCACGTAATACGCAAGATGTTAAGGAACTTTGACCGGCGGTTAAAGTTGTCTAATTGGTTAGATTCGCCTTGCCAAGACCTACTGCAAAGATGTTAGTTCGGCTTACCGCCTTAGACCGAGCCAATAGCGATTTTCCATGCTGGGTATGGAAAATCCTGATTGGTCCATTTAACGATTAAAACCGGCAAAACTCTACACCGCCACCTAACGCAAAATATACGACACAATAAAAATAAATTCTTAACCAAATTGAATTGTTTTTAGACCTTCGGCCAAAGGGGAGGGTACTATAACGGGACTAGCCCAGTTATAGTAGGAATGTCTCAGTAAAATACTTAACAGATAAAGTCCAACGCTTTAACCAAATTCTACCAAATTCTGCTAGCTTAATTAACTTCTGCTAAGTTCTAACAGATTAATTAAATTACCGAAGTCCGTTAAAGACCGCGCGTGTATATGCGCACGCATCGACCACCAAGACCCCTAACTATTTAATTATAGGGCTCTCCCGTAATTCCTTTCTCTTCTTTACGCAATGTCTTGTTCTCCGCAAGAGCTATATACCCTTAGATTTAAATAGAATTTATATTATTCCTTTAAATCTTCCTTGAAGCCTCTTCGCGCCCTTACAGCAATATTGCCGAAGAATCTCTTATATGGTAGGACGGGAAGTATACTAGACAATTGTATTTCCCAATTCTTAATAAAGGACGATATTAGTGGGATTTAAACTTATAATCTATTAAGTTTAAAGTTAGTATATATTTACCTATGCCACCTACGCGCCTTTAGTGGTTACCTTTTGCCTAAAACTATTTTATTTATATATCTTATACCCCTACCCCTTAGTGTTGTATAACATATCTCTTATATACCTTTCTTTATACAACTACTATATTCCTTTTAAAATTCTACTTTAGTGCCAGCTATTTATACACTCCGTCTTTTTAAGGTTCTATAATCCAAGCTGCATTCTCTTCTATGATACCGTACAACGCCCTCCTAAAAATACTCTCTCTAGTTCGTTACTTATGGCTGGAATTAAAAGTACCTCTCTTGTAAAGAGTAAAAGCCATAGCCAGCACTTTATTTGTTGTTCTTAAGACCACCACTAAAGTAGAGAAACTTTAATTTTGTACGGTACTTTAGAGCAGTAGTCCTTATACTTATCCTGGCTTACTAGTTAAGTAACCTTTTTATTTAACTTGTTTACAATCCAATCATACTTATCAAGTTCCTTATACTTATCTTGTAATAGCTTATTATATAATATTGTCTAAAGAGAGGTAATAGGCCTCTCTAATTCTTGGTATATTTCCCAGAGCTATTAGACCTTTAGAAGTATTATTTTCTGCTACTCCTTCCAAAATATTTTAATATACTTTGTATAACAATTTAGGTAAAGAATAAGTATAGTGGCGTAAAAAGGCAAGTTATCTGTTCTCTGGTAGTACTTATTAAACTTCGCCTATATATTCTTTACTTAAAGTAAGAGAGCCTTATTTAATTTAAAGAGTACCTATTATATAATATTAGCTTTAGCTTAAAATAAAGTAGCCAAAGAGTTATATAAGAGAGTTTTCTATATGTTTAATAAGCATATCCATTATAAAGAGTACTTAATTAAGTGTTACATAATCCCCTTATGTCTCTAATGTTGCACGGTAGAATAGCTTTAGAAAGGTATATATCGGGAATAAGGCAAGCGGTCATCACGTGTCGTCGCGGCACTAGCGTGGCGAGGAGCCTTAAGCTCTTCGCCCTTCCTCATTTCAATTAAAAGAATTATGCATTATTAACCAACATCACTGTAACCTACTTGAGTAGTCGTTATTGGTGAGTTACCCTGTGTAACTAATACTGATTAGTGGTTGAATATACAACTATAGAATAGCAAGGTTTTTAATAGAAGAGACAGTCTTGTGTAGGGGTGCCATATGCGCTTATATGGAATGGATCCCGGCGATACTGTGCTACCTTAGACTTGCGGAAAACTAGTAACAGAAGTGTTACTGAGTACTAGGAGATACCAAGTTGTGTCTATTATGTAGAACAACTACGTTTATAAAGATTTGGTTAAGTACTTTAGGTTAGAAGTGTCACTAAACCTAGGGTCCTAAGTTAACGTCTGAAATGCGTTAACTATATCTTAAATTGCCTACCTTTTAACAGCAAACCTATGAGATCCTACAAAACTAAAAACCCTACCTACCTTTAACGTACGACACCCCGTTAAATAACCCTTATTTTCCTTTTTTTTTCTATTAACAAAATAACAGCCATTATAGCGTTAACCTACCCAAAGTAGTATAAGAAAGACATTAACCCAGAGATATAGGACACAGATATTGACCCTGTAAACACTAAGCAATAGGACCTAAACAGATTCTTATTATACCGCATGGCATACTATATAGACCGCAAATACAACAACACTATGCTATGGTATTGCATAAAGGAGGACTTTGTTAGATAGATAAAGGAAACATAGGCTCTTGTAAAGAAAGATGTTATATAAAACTTCCGTAATTTCCTTTAGGAGAATGGAGTATTTGTCCCTATGGATGGGGGTACTATTAGAGACAATATCTAGGAGCAAGTCATTAACGCAGAAGAAGAGCACGAATGGACTCTATAAGAGATTGAGCACCAACTATGTAATAAGAAGAAGCTTAACTTATAATAGAATCCAAATGATACACCAACAAAGACGCGTCCTAATTCCATTGCTCTAGGCATAAGTTCTTACATTCCATATCCATTGCTTCCACTAATTTAACCTATAACTTTAACTACTGCCCCTTAAGAGTAAGCGTAAGATCCCCTTACTTTGCAATTTAATAACCTTTAAACTCTATTATAGCAAGATTAGGTACCACGCCGTGTTCTATTAAGATCTATATCTCCACTGTAGCCTATAAAGCAATCCCTACCTTAATCTTTAACGCAATTTTAACATAGCCTAATACCGCTTAAAGGTACCTTAAAAATGCTTACAGAGCTTACAAAGCTCTATTTAGACCAGGAGAAGAGGTTTAGCAGGGAACTGTATAATATCCTTAATTTAAAGCTGCGCATCTTCTACAACTATTGCTAGAAGGTTGGACTAGAACCTAACTAATATTATAACGCTTATTCCGTTATGCTTAAGGGCCGCGCTAGTACCTTCTATTATAATCATTTAGCAGGAAAAGGATACAATTTTAACCAAATAATATATAAAATAAGATGCTACTTTAAAACAGAAGAGAATAAGCAGCAGTATATATTAAAGTAGAGAGAGACTACCTTCCTAAGAATTATTGCTACAAACCCAGATGCCTCTTAACTTAATTGTCTTTAAAAGCTCTTTAACCAACTTTAGATAATTTAGTATGGTTTATCCAAATTATATTAAAAGGACTTTAGCCTACGCGATTAAGTTATTAGTGTATGCTAAGGTATTAAAGAATGCAACCTTGCTCTCTTTAATCCTGCAAATACTTATAAAGGAGTGTATGCTTAATTAAGATCCTCTATTAGCACTGCTCTGCGCTCTTAAGAAGTACAGCAATTTAATACCTAACCCTAACCTACTTTAATTAACCTGGCTGACCAACATAATTATAACTGGACTGATTGAATATATGGTGGCTGGGGTAGGGGATATAGCAGAGGGTATAATTAATGTTAACCATAAAGCAATTGTGGAGGTCCTTATGGAGGTTTATCTTAAAACAATTAATAAAAGAAATGCTACGTTTATAAGAAGCTAAATTGCTAGTTAACTAGGCATCCTCTTAATAGACAAAAGGAGGTATATAATAAGTTTCGCTAGAGCGCATAAAATATTAGAAATTATAAGGTTACTATGGCCTACTTCCAAAGCTTCCTAGTTTAATATAAAGGCGAAGAAGATCTTAAGGGTAAGGTTAATAAGGCCGAACAGCTCCTTATAGATATGGAAATTGAGGACTACTCTCCTAACTAATACTTCACTAAGTATAGTAAGGTAAATGGCACATAAACTGTTGCTATCCTTAATAACCAATCTATACTCTATTCTGTTACAAAGTTAGATATCTTTAATAAGCCAAAGGAAAGTTCCGCGTTCTCCTTTAATAATAGATACTTGGCAAATGTCTTTTATGGTATTATGCTAGATACTAGAGCCGTAGGAGTATCTATAGTAGGAGAACCTTAAGTTTAAGCTCTTTAGTAGCTTAATAGCTCTATTTAGATTGACTAATTAACAGCAAGTTAATATATAATTTGCTTTAGCAAGGGTACTATAATCTCTCTTGGCATAATTAAGGTCCAAACCCTGTTAGGATATATTACTTTCTACATTATTCCCGCAAACACCCCGTTTCTATTCTGCATCTAAAATATAGATAAGTTAGGCGTTAAGCTTAATAACCTTAAGAATATGCTTATTTAGGGAGATAATTGGGTGCCCGTTGTACGCAAGTGGGGTCACCCTTAGTTGCTCCTTTAATAGCTAGAAAGGAGCGTTGCTTGGAGCCATTTAACTAAGTTAGAGTTATATTAACTACACTGTTGCTTTGGTCACCTATTAGTTTATAGATTACTTAGGGTTCTTTAGCGAGTAGGTTATGAAGTTAAGGCTAAGACAATTAAGTATTTTATAAAGTACTGCTATTACTACTAAATAAACCAGAAGTCCCCTGGCCGATTTAAGTTTACCCTTAAAGATAACTATAACTTTAACTTCTATATTATTATTAACATTATATATCTTAGCGGCAAGCTAGTACTCTAAGTTATTAACCTCTTAACCTCCTTTTAAGCTGCATGTTTCCTAAAGGATATATTAGCTAGGAACGCATGGGATACTCTTTAATTATGCTAGATTAATGTCTACCTAGGACCCCCTAATTAAGTTATTTATAACGCAGGAAGGAACTTCTTATCTATAGAGTTTCGGCAATAGGCAAAGGCAATGGAAATTAAGGTTAAGGAAGTCCCTATTAAGGCATATAATAGTATTAGAAAAGTAGAACAATATTATACGCCATTACACTAAGTATATAAGATTATTTCTTTGGAACTAGAGGGCGCTAGTAAAGAGCTTATCTTATAGATGGCTATTAAGGCTGTTAATAATTCCGCTGGCCTAGATGGGCTTATACCTATATTGCTAGTCTTTAGCACCTACCCTTAAATAACTAATAATTCTCTACCATCTCTATCTGTTATATAATAAGCTAAGGCTATCTATAAAGTAATAAAGGAGGTGCGCCGCATCTACGCCACGCGCTAGGTTAACGACGCACTAAGAATAAGAAACGGCCTAAACACCTTAATTATAACAGATCTACCACTCCAATCTAAAGTACGGATATGGCGTAAGAAAGGGGGCTGGTTAGGCCTATATATACTTATCACCATTAAGGGTTAAACTTGTACTCTTTAGATGCCCTATAGACCTACTTAATTTCGCTTAACCATTATTAAGCCCTACTATAGGGATGATAGTTTTAAGCCTTTATAGGATGCCCTAGAGGATACCCTAAAGGAGAACCATAATTAACAGGCTCTAGAAGGCGACTATAATTCTAATACAGTTGTAGTAGATGTGCTGTAACCATAACGCGGTAAAGGTTGCCCAAAAGGATCACGAAATTGCCAATATCTTGTTAATTTTGAAGAGTAATTTGTTGCCGCTATTAAGAGTAGAGTTAAGTTGTTAATGGCCTTTATAACAGCTAAAGAGAAGGCGGACTTTAAGCTCGCAAAACAACTCTAAAAGGAAGGCCGTATTATAACTCCAGGAGCCCCTTTCTAAGCATCTAATAAGCAGGAGATTAACGGTCTTATTATAAGAGAAGTCTTTAAATTTAAGAAGTATAACCCTACTAAGTTTAATAGAATTTGCATCTTTAAGTTAAGAATGGTTAATAAGATTAAGGGTAAAGCTACTAATGCCCTATTTAAGAAGTTAAGGCTAGTTATCTAAGGTTATAACAACAACGGTAAGGAAGTAATTCTTATGCAATCCCCTATAATTTAACAAGCTAGTTAGCAAGTTATTGTTGCGCTAGCTCCCTCCTTAATAAAGAATGGAATAACGGTTTATTTATAAGATATTACTTAAGCCTATACCCAATTAGAGACGTACCTTTAGCACTTAATATTAGCATACCTTCGAAAATAAATTCGCCACTAGTATCCCAAAGATACAATTATGGTTGTGCTTAAGCCATTATATGGAATTGCAGAGGTAGGAACTCACTGGTGGGCTACCTATAGCAAGCACTATAAAGAGAAGCTTTTAATAATAACTTCTATATTTAACCCCTGCTTCCTTATTATAACTACAGGAACTCCATTTAGAATTATTAGTATGTAAACTAATAATATAATTATCTTAGGAGACGACCAATTTTTAGCTCTTAAAGAAGATGAGCTAGTAAAGGCAAATCTTATAGTAAAGCTAAAGGAGAGGCTTAACCCAATAACACTATTACTCTTTAATGGATGCATCCTCTCCCTAAATAAGGACTCTATTACTTTACGCCAGAAGGGTTAAGGTAAGAAGATTAATATTATTAACGTTAATTCTCTAAAGTAAGGATATGTGGAGCAACACGCTTATAGAGCTTATGTTGCTTCTATCTGTTAACCTAAGGCTTCCTTTAATCTCTCTATTGCCGCTTAACACTAGGAACCAACTAAGGATAATATTCTTGCCCTAAATAAGCGTCTTTCCTAGCAAATAAACCATCTTAATTGGGGACTACTCTATATGCCTATTAACCTTCCTACCACCAAGCTCTTTATATTTATTAATGGATTGTTTGTAAATAATAAAGATTTTAGCTCCCAGCTAGGATATAAGATTATAATCGCGAATGAATCTACTAGAGAGAATGACTTTATAATCTACGGCAATTTTATCTATTGGAGCTTAACTAAGAGTAAGTGCGTCACTTAAAGCGTTCTAGCGTTAGAGATATACGGAATGGTTGGCAGAGTTAATATAGTAATTGCAATTAGAACTACCCTAAAGATAATTATAGATTAACTTAAATTTCCTGTTATCCCTATAATTGTATATACCAACTTATATTCCCTCTATGAGTGCTTAGTTAAGCTCGGTACTATAAAGGAGAAGCGCCTTATAATTGACATTATAGCACTTTAGTAATCCTATAAATGGTAAGAACTCTTTAAGATCTAATGGATTAATGGCTAAGACAACCTAGTAGATGTAATGATAAAGGTAAACCCAAATAAGGCTCTAGAAACGTTTGTTAATATAAACACTTTATATATATGGGTTAAAGGTTGGGTTAAAAGGGAGTAAGAGTATAACATTCCGCAGACCCTAATTTTAACTAGCTAATTAGGATTTTCTATGCCTGGCATGGAAAATTGCTATTGGCTTGCTTACTACTAGCGCCTTGGCGGCCCCTTGCCTTCGCGTTAACCCCTAACGTTCTTCTTCTTCTTTGCTTAGTATCTTTGCTTAGTAGTAATCTATAAGTGTATATAAATAGCAATTATAAAAGAAGAGTTGCTAGTGTCGGGAATAAGGCAAGCGGTCGTCACGTGTTGTCGCGGCACTAGCGTGGCGAGGAGCCTTAAGCTCTTCGCCCTTCCTCGTTCCAATTAAAAGAATCATGCATTATTAACCAACATCACTGTAACCTACTCGAGTAGTTGTTATTGGTGAGTCACCCTGTGTGACCAACAGTATAAATCGTATAAAAAAGCTTCTAGTCTTATAGCGAGATATAATCCTCCTTAAGCGTATTAAAGTTGCTCTTAATATAGTTATTAATTCCTAACTTATGCTTAAGTAAGATGCTTAGCATTTAATACCAGCTATTCCATCTTATATAATTACTAAGTGGAACTTATCTTCTAACTAAAGTCTTAAACTCCTTTATATAACTTACTAAGGCATGGAAGTATACTATAACATTATAAAGCTTACCAAGTGGGCCCATTACTTAGAAAGCCTATTTCTACTTAATCTCTTCCTTACAACTTTGCTTCTTTCCGCTTATATTATTCCTTTTATATAACTTAATAGCCTTAAGTTTAAGAGTATCTTTAAAGAGGAAGGCCTAGACGGCAAGATTAATAGTATGTCCCTAGCAGCGGATATATTATTAGATAGGATCCTAGGTAATATCCTTATTATCAGCAAGATACTTGTGGATTGTATAATAGAGAGTATTATTTGTTATAGAATTATCTGTAATAATAGCTCCAAGCTTTTATACAATCCCATACTCCTCTAGGACTGGAAGAAGAGTATTCCATTATTCAGCTCTACTATAACTAGGTACTATACAAAGGGCAAGAAGAGCTTTTATCCGGTTTTCCTGGCTATTAATAAAGTGGGCGCAGACTATAAGAAGAAGGTAGTTATTTAGAGACGTCCAGATATTAATGGAAAGATAAATACTTATTAACGCTAATTAAACTCGTCTTTATATGATGTCTTTCTGTAACTAAAAGAAATAGGTAATTATCCAAGAAATTTTTTTATGCGTTGTTATTATTAAATTAGATAACTTTAGGTTAAGAGCCTAATAGAAGACATAGAACTCTTCCTACTCTATAATCCGGAATAGAAGGTTTTATATAATAACTAAGTTAACAAGAGCTTGCTAGATAACTTCCTTATTTAGAACTTTTGTAAGAACTATAGAATTAACTTTATCTGTCCTAAATTCTAATGCTGTTTATGCCTAAAGCTTCTTAAATGCTTGCTCCTTTATATAAGGCTGTTTTAAGTTAATAGAGATTGCGTGGTCTTTCTTAAGGTGTCCTTTTATATTTATAGTTAATAGTGCTAAGTAACTTTCGCACTAATTGCAGTATATAAGCTTTCGGTTCTTTTTATTATATATTGGCTCATTCTTATATAGTAGGCAAGTAAATTTATGGACTAGAGATTAAAGCTGCGCCTATTATATGCTAGAGCTCTTAATTAAGCCAGGAGTATTTTTAAGAAGAGATGAATCCGCTTCTAAAGCCATATTTTGTATAATACTGCAGTAGAAAAGTAGTAAATTTAATGAAAGAAAATTTTGTGGGGAATGCCAAGAGAATATCACGATACTTTGATCGATACGAGATATCATATCGATCGTTAATCGTCGATCATATCGAGATAAGATTAGATTTTACCCAACCCTATTTGACCGTAATAATGTACGATCGACTAACGTTTAAATAGGGTATCAGGTTGGCCCGACTGAAAGCTCTAGTTGATCCGACTTGACTGTAGGGGTGGCGTCCGACTGATTAAGATTTGACTGAGGCTCTGGCTTGACTTAGTGTTGTTAATGATATTTTTATTCATTGCCTTATAACAATATATTCATTCATAAGGAGTGATAATGATTGAATATTTTAACAGCCTTTATGAATGAATATTCATAAAATTATGAATATATATAGAGACTTGAAGCTCTCGTGGTGTAGTAGAAAGCTTTTATGGTATATAGAAGGATACTAAGGTGTAAATATAGGACCAATTTTACACTGTACGTTCTGATATATATGCAAGAGTCAAATTTTTTAAACTCGCCTACAGATGCTTCCTTTCTGTAATATATTTAACCACCCCCCCCTAAATACCACCTACAATCTAGTACCATGTGTTACGGCGCTGGTGGAAAACGGTACTGGCAAATTGCCGCAACTTGCCGCAAGTTGCCATCACGTGACCAGATGATTGTATATAGCTTCGAGCGGTGCTTCCGTTCTTCCCCTTTCCTTTCTCTAGCTTTGGATCCTCGTTTATAGACAATCCAATTATACAGGCTTGCGCGACCCTCTTACCGTGCTCGTGCCTTGATTAACTGAGTCGCTAATATTATCCAAAGCTTGTCACCACTCTTCTTTCCTAAGAAGGAACTTAAAAAATATCTACAAGGCCACGAATAGGATAAGGACACAGAATAGAACCCTAAGGACATCACTAGGACTATAAGGATAGGACAGACCCCTAAGAACCAAAAGAACATGAACAGAACGCGAAACCTAAGAATAGGACACGCACGGACCAGAACCCCTAGGAAATAAACAAACACCGGAAATTACCTAATACCCCTACCACCATGCTAAGAAATATAGCAGCTGGCAAAGCTGCTGTAGGACTCGCAAATACCTCTAATAGTAAAATAGTTGCCGTCTTGACCCCCTAGGAAGAGCTTATAGTAGCTAATGCCAAAATTAAACGGCTTTAAGAGCTACTTAAAACCAGAGATACCCCTACACCTAGTAAGGAGTTATTAGACACTTAGAGACTTACTATAGTCCTTAAGGCCCTAGCCCAACGTACTATATTAGTATTATCGTGGTCCGCGAAGGTTGCGGACCCCCTATTGCTTATAGACGGAACTAACCCTATATTTAATAATTAGAAGATTTAACTACAAGACAAGCTTAAAGTTAATATAGACCACTTCCCTACTACCTAAGCTAAAATGGCCTACGTCTTCGGCCGTACTGGTGGGGATGCATAGACGTATCTATGTCCGCGATATGCCTAGGACTTAGTAGACCCCTTCCTCTCTAGAGAAGAGATAATTAACCACCTGTCTTCTATTTATAAGGACCCCTATAAGATATAGAACGCCCGCCTTAACTATAAAGCCCTTAATATAAAAATGATAGAGACCTTCTTAGTCTTCTAGACCCGCTTTCTATACCTAGCTGGATAGGCTTAAATCCCCTAGGAAGATTTAATGCTAGACCTCTTTAATAAGCTTACCCTAGACCTACAGCGCGCCGTACTCCCGGTTTATACTACTGTATAGACGCTAAAGGAGCTTATGGACTAGTGCCTAGCTATTAACTAGGGCCTCCGCCAAATTAAGGCATGTGCTGAGCGGTATAAGACTAGAAGCTCTGCCAACCAGAACACAAGTACTATAAGAACGGGCTATAGCGCCCTAGCAAGATCTGCAACCCCTATGGCACCAACTGTACCGCCTGCCGTTAACCTAGCGGCTAGCTGTGTAGCTAGCCCCGCGGTGGGTCCGGCGAATACTTAACCTATGTATAATAACCCCTGTAGATAGGCCCTTAGTAATTAAGGAGCCTGCTTCTTATACGGCCAGAAAGACCACTTTGTAAAAGACTGCCTAATAGCGGCAAAGATAAATAAGGTCCTGTTAATTTAGGAGGATAGCATAGAGTTAGAAAAAGAGGAACCTTAGAGTAAGACTTCTCTCTAGGGTTAAAAGGAATTAATATATCACATGTTGATCTGGGTTGGCTAGTTAGTGGAAGAAGCTGCACTATCCCTTATACTTTATTCTGTAATGGATATTAAGTTTTAACCTCTACTTTGGCTAACTCTGGAGCAAATGCCTTTGCCTTAATAGATATATAGTGTGCTATAAAGCTGGCTGACTTTTTAAATGTACCCCTTAAAGAACTGCCCAAACTAATTCCTATTCGCGGGTATAACGGATGGATAGGACCGCCCATTATAACTATCTTGCGGATTTACCTCCGTGTAGACAGATGAAGGTAGTATAATGTCCCCTTTCTTATTATGGACCTAGGAAGCCACGATATAATCTTAGGAAGAAAATGGCTAGCCTATCTAGGCTTATAGCTTAACGTATGGAGTAGACGGCTTGTCTAGCCTAAAACCCTACCCCCAATACCTTCTTTTATAAAGGAAATCAGCATTACAATGGAAAATCTTGTACGGCTATAGATAAACACCGTTTACTAGGCCGATGCTATGCGTAGAGACCAGGCTTTTAAAAAGGACGTACAGCTTAACCCGCAACGGATCTATATACTACGCCGCCCCTAGACTACCTATGTTATGCTACCTGCACTAGAAATTAAAAAAGTTAATAAAAAGCTAGCGGAGCTCCCCGTAGGGAACTTAGGCCCTATGCAGCTACAAAAAACAGCAAGGAGCATTGGACGCTATATTAAACGTATAGACTGGAGGGACAACTTATGGAAAATGGAACAGGAGTTAAGAAAGATTATAAACCCTAAACCGCAAAATACGGCCTAATAATAGTCTATAAAGAAACCTATAGACCTCCTACTAGTTAACATCTACTATATTAGCGCTATAGGATTTTACCAGAACTTGGTCTAACCTAATACCGTTACCTTTACTACTAGCTTATATAAAATTGATCGAATGATTAAGGAAAAGGAAAATGAGCTTAGCGAATAAGAAGGCGAGCTTATAGATAAGGAGCTAGTGGAACAGAAACTACCCTATTAATACTAGAAATTTAAGGACGTGTTCTCCAAGGTAGCGTCTAATATACTTCCGCCTTACCGACCGTACGACTATAAGATTGAGATTGAGCTAAATAAGGAAGACACACTTAGCTATAGCCCCCTTCGTTAGCAGTCCACTACTGAATTATAGGCTACAAAGCAGTACCTTATTAATAACCTAAATAAGGGCTTTATTAAACCTAGTCAAGCCCCTTTTAACTCGCCTATTCTCTTTGCTAAAAAGTTAAATGGAGGACTTTGTTTCTGCATTAACTACTGTAAACTAAATAATATAACCCGCAAGGACCGCTACCTACTACCCTTACTTAATGAGACTTTAACCTAAATGAGTAGAGCTAAGATCTTTACTAAGCTTAATATCCGTTAGGCCTTTTACTGGATTAGAATAGACCCTGGATTGGAAGATCTTACTATATTTTGGACCTGTTATGGAATATATAAATACAAAGTACTTCCTTTTGGACTGACCAACGGACCGGCTACGTACTAGCGATATATAAATGATATACTCTTTAACTACCTTAACGACTTCTGTACGGCCTACCTAGATAACATTATAATCTACTCTAAGAATAAGCTAGAACACGAGGAGCATATCTATAAAGTCCTATAACAGCTCCGCGAGGCCGGCCTCTAGGCCGATATTAAGAAATTGGAATTTAGTGTTAAGCGTATAAAGTACCTAGGCTTTATTATTAGTATAGACGGGATTAAGGCCGACCTAGAGAAAACAGCTGTAATTAACCAGTGGACACCGCCACGGACCATAAAGGGGGTGCAATTATTTTTAGGTTTTTATAACTTCTACTAACGCTTTATTAAGAACTACAGCAGGATTGCCTAGCCTCTTAACCGCCTTACTAGGAAAGACTAGCCATTCCACTTTAACGCCATATATATACAGGCCTTTAATAAGCTTAAAAAACGGCTGGTATTAGCTTCCCTACTTGCCCACTTTAACCTAGAACGACCCTTAATGCTAGAAACTGATACCTTAGATAGCGCGATAGCCGGTGTTTTCTCCTAGAAGCAACTAGACGGAGAATGGCACCCTATAGCATACTATTCCAAGACCATAATAGATGCCGAGCTGAACTACCACATCTATAATAAAGAAATGCTGGCTATTATCTCTAGCTTTTAGCACTGGCGTATATAGCTAGAGGGGACCCCTAAGCCTATTAAGGTAGTTTTGGATTATAAGGCCCTAGAATACTTTATAATAACTAAGGCCCTTACGGCCTGGCAGGTACGCTAGGCGGATATCCTATCTTAGTTTAACTTCTTAATTACATATAGACCAGGCGCTACGAACCATGCGGATGCTTTTATAAGGCGTAAATAGGACCTAGGTAACTAGGTAGCTATAAAGATCTTATTATAGACCTAGACCCTACTATAACTAGAGCACCTCAACCCCTAGATATAGGCAGAACTAAATACGGACCCTTTAGATGCTAAAATATGTCCCATTAATTCCACGGAACTTAACCTTATTAATAAACTGCTATAGGAAAACCGTACAGCCCCTTCTCTACAGAAGTACCGCGAAAAGGTAAAGGATGCTACTAGCCTATAGTCCCTCAAAAACGGACTGCTTAAGCACTAGAAATGGCTAGTGGTGGCAAAGGAACAGAATTTATAGACTTAGCTTATTACCAAAGCACATACCTAAGTCTCTACGGCCCACCCTAGAAAAAATAAGACCCGTAGAATTATTGGCGACCGCTACTACTAGCCTAGAATGGTTATGGATATTAACCGCTATGTACAGAACTGCAATAACTGCCGTAGGTCTATAATTCCACGAGATAAGACCCCAGGGCTATTAAAGCCACTCCTAATACTAGAACGCCCCTAGCAGTATATCTTTATAGACTTCTACGAGTTACCTATAGACCGCGACAGATATAATATGGTTATAATCCTAGTTAACTGCTTTGGCAAGCGCCCGTTCTTAATCCCCTGTTATAAGAATATTGATGCTAAAGAGGCGGCCTAACTATATATCCACTATATCTACCGAATTTACGGACTACTAGATACTATTATATCCAACTATAGGCCGCAGTTTATATTAGCCTTCTAGAACAAGTTCACCTAGATTCTAGGTATTAGGCTAAAGCTCTCTACAGCATACTACCCCTAGATAGACGGTTAGACGGAGATTATAAATTAATACTTAAACTAGAGACTCCGGCCCTTTATTAACTACTTTTAGGATAACTAGAGTGGACTACTACCTATAATGGACTACGCCCAGGCAACCTTACCCTATAATTCTATAGGGTTTGCACCTATTTAGCTAGAAATAGGATACTTACCCTATATAAGCTTTGACTGGGAGAGACCGGAAGGACTATAAACCGTGCGCGAAAAACTATCTTATAAGGAAGCACAGCAGTATGCTAGACGCTTAGAAGAAGTATAGATAGTAGCCTATAAGAACCTAGAGAAGGCCTAGAAATTAATAGAATAGTAGGCAAATAAGCATAGGCGCGAGCCTGACTTTACTGTAGGCGATAAGGTCTGGGTTATAACAAAGAACTAGAAGATAGAACGGCCTAGCTATAAGCTAGACTATAAAATAGCAGGACTGTATAAGATCCTTAATAAAGAAGGAAACTTATATAAGGTTAAACTTCTAGACTTAATTAAAGTCCACCCTGTTTTCTTACTAGATAAGCTATGGAAAGCTGCAAATAACCTACTACCTAGATAAAAGAATGAGCCTCCACTACCGATTTAAGTTAATGGCGACGACGAATGGGAAGTTAATAAAATACTAGCCTATAAACTAGTACAAGGAACGCTGAAATACCATATCTAATAGAAAGGTTACGATTTAGACCCAACCTAGTACCCCGCCTAGAACTTTATAGGTTGCCCCTAAAAGCTTAAAGAATTTTATAACTAATACCCTAACGAGCCAGGACCCCCGAAGTATCTAGACAAGTGGATGGAGTGCTAGTATAGCGAAGATGACAAGCTACCTGTCGAGCACATAGATAAGAACACCCCACGGACGTACAAAGCCTGAGGGCAGGCTTTTTCGGAGGGGGGGGTAATGTTACAGCGCTGGTGGAAAACGGTACTGGCAAATTGCCGCAACTTGCCGCAAGTTGCCATTACGTGACCAGATGATTGTATATAGCTTCGAGCGGTGCTTCCGTTCTTCCCCTTTCCTTTCTCTAGCTTTGGATCCTCGTTTATAGACAATCTAATCGTACAGGCTTGCGCGACCCTCTTGCCGTGCTCGTGCCTCGATTGACCGAGTCGCTAACACCATGCCTCCCTCTTTCTCGCAATCTATTATTATTGACTCCGACAGTAATTCTAACACCTAGTTAGAATTATCTGAGCTTAAAAGCGAGCTTTTTAAAGATGAGAATACTGATAAAGAATTTAACGCGTTATCCTCTACTAATATACCTACCAAATCCTCCCCCTAATCCTTTAAACAGGCCCACAAAAAATAAAGAGTTAGGGCTGTAAATACATAGGCTCTCGCGCGTAAGCCTATTGGTAGTAAGCCGCTTGTAAATAGTAAAGGAAGACGATATTAGTACTATAGGCAATGTGTATTTTAGCGCGATGTGGTTACTATAAATATATACTTTTATCTATTTAACGCCCACGGCGTAGTTATTAAGGAGGAGGACTTAGTTATTAAGCGGGCTATAAAGCAGAGTCTTTAGGGCCTATTCCATAAGCAGGGAGAGCTTCATACGTAGAACCTTAAAAGGAAGAAGGAAACTATACTAAGAGAGAGCGTTAATTCAGCTCTTATACGCGACGCTTTTGCACAGCTAATTATGGTTCGAAATCTACCATATAACATAGTAACTTGGCTAGAGCTTTAAGCGCTACTTCTTACAGTAAATTATACCTGTAAGGAAGCTCTAATAGACTCCCATACTACAGTACCTATAATAATTGAGGAATCCTATATCCTTAATAAGGAAGTTCTTAAGTAGAAGCTCCATCGCTCTCTCACCCCAATATACCTCTTACTTAACGCCTGGTCTTCGCCCAATTAAAAGTTTTTTATTGCAATCTGCAGTTACTTTGTCGATGATACTAGCGTACTTCAGAAGGCTCTACTTACTCTACCTTTCCTCCCTGGTAAACATGGCGGCGATAAGCAGGTGGAAGTCCTCTAGCAAGTCCTTAAGGACTACCAAATACTTAATAAAGTTGGATACTGTGTGGGCGACAATTACGGCAGTAATGATAGACTTCTTTAAGGGCTATCTAAGAGGCTTTAGGAGGCAGAAATTAAAGCTTAATATGATCCACAGCAACACCATATTTGCTGCCACGGGCATGTACTTAATATAGTTGCACAAGCTTTCTTCTTCTTGGAGGATAAGGAAGCCGTTAACGCTGCCTTTAAGGAGGCTCGCGAGAAGCTTAAGGTAGAGTTAGATCTTAATAACAATTAGATTAAGGAGCTCCTTGCCAAAAGATTTAAAAAAGGGAAGGCCAGTAAGTTTACTTATTATAAGATTGGTCCTCCAGGAAAGGTACATAACGTTATTATATACATTCAAAGCTCTAACGCCCACTATAACTACTTCGTTGCAACTGCTCTTTAAGCTATTCCTATGGACAATAACACGCGGTGGAACTCGTGGTATAGTATAATCTTAGTGGCTCTTAAATTAAAAGACGCAATTGCAAAATATTAAGAGCAGTATATTAAGGAGTTTAATAAGGAAGACATCCTTAACGCTACTGATTAGAGAGCTCTTAAAAATATTAGAGACTTCCTACAGCCCTTCTAGAGAGTTATAAAGGAGACGGAAGGTAATAAGGCTACTCTTAACAAGGTGCTTTATACAATGGATTTTATGGTAGAGCACTTTAAATCAGCTCTATATAAGTACGCAACTAACCCAAAGCTCTACGACTACATTTAAACCAGCTAGCACGCCTTTAATAAATACTACCTTAAGACCGACAAGGTTACTGCGTACGGCGTAGCCCTACTATTAGCTCCTTACTGGAGGAAAGCCTACATTAATCGCAACTAGAAAGCCACCTGGAGGAAGCCAGTAGTTAATGCAGCCCGAAAGCTTTAGGTGAAGGAGTATAAGGATAAGTATATAAGTAGGGCAGAAGAGGAGGAAGCTGTTACTTGCAATTAGGAGCCCGATGAGTATAATCTTTAGAATAAGAAGCAGTCAATCCTTAATATAATTAAGGATGAATTTAAACACTTTATTAACGCCTCCCCTACTAATCTTCCTGCTGGTACTACTGCCCTTAATTAGTGGCTTAATCCAAGTAATTAAATTAACTACCCAGCACTCTACCGTATGGCGATAGATATCCTATCTATACTACCTATATTAACTGAACCAGAGCGAATATTTTTAGGAGCCCAAAGGACAATCACCTAGTAACGGATAAAGCTTAGGCTAGTAAATATTAAGCGATCGGAGTGCTTAAAGTCGTGGGTAAGAGGAGGACTTATACAGGGCTAAAGGAGAGAGCTACTGGTAAACGTTAGGGGGGGGGGAGAGGCCTCTAAGGAGACGTCGGCTACATAGATTTAGTACTACACCATGCCAAGACTGGTAATATTACCTATATCTAAGATATCACAATTATTCATTCATATCGCGATATTTTGATTGGCTTATGAATTGAATATGATATTTGGCCTATTTATTCATTCATTTATCATTGACAACGCTGGCTTGACTTAAGGCGTCTTCTGTTGTACGTATGACCTAGGCTCTGTATTATTGCATGCTTAATTAAAGCTTTTGAATCTGTTGACGTTCCATTGAGGCTCTACATCCGTAGGCTCTATATCTGCGGACAGTTGATTAAGACTCTGGCTGTGCAGTCGTTCGGTTAAAGCTTTGCATCCGTAGTTGATTAAGGCTCTTAGTGTCCACCAGATGTCCAACCCAGAGACCTGTCTTAAGACTTCCTTCCTTGTGAGCATAAACGGCAGCTTCCAGAAGACCATTTCCGCAGGCCTGGTGCTCCTCTAGGACGTCCTTGCTTGACTCTTTTGGCATACCCTTGGGCCTTTGCGGTTGCTTCTTTGCCCCCGCTGCTGACAGTACGCTCGCGTATCCTTAATCTTCTTCCAGCTTAAGAGCCTTCTTAGGATTGTCTTCTGCTTTTAGTCTCTTGATTGCTGTCCTGCTGGCTCTACGTTTCGCCTAAGTCGTCCTTGATATTATCTGGTGTTAGCTTCTTAGTTGTTATAACTGCCTCTATTGCATGTCCCTTGCCCTTGTGTTCATAATGCAGTCCTTCGTTAAGACAACCTCTAAGGAAAAGCGCTGGCTCCTGTACGTCCAATTCCTGTTCCCCTTGTAATCCTTGACATGATCCTTCACTAGCTTATCCCGATACGGCTTAGTCCTGTCTTTAGTCGCATAAGGAGGTTTAGGCTTAACGTGGTCAACTGTGCCCTGTCCGATCTCTTGCGGAGCATCTTTGTTAGTGTCTCTTTGTATACTGCTTTACCGTTTCCGCAGTGCTTGTTTTCCAATATCATGCTACTGTCCTTGTATAGGCCCCTTCCTTACCGTGGTGTCCGTTCTTATCATGCAGCTAGCGCAGTACTGAATTCGGATGGCAGTGACAGTCATGCTGCAATTAGTTGTCGTTTAATTAAGGAATAAAGTCGGCCTGGTTAAAGGCTCTAATTTGACGACATTTAACTAACTTAATTTAGTGACGGTAACGTGCTGGTATCGAGGCTCTGGCTTAATTTGGTTCTTTAACTGACTGTAGCTTTCGTACAGTTATTCAATTAAGGCTTCCGTGTAGTTGTTTGGTTAAGGTTCTGTGTATAGCTCTGCATCTAGCTCTGCATTATATAACTAGCTCTATATCCGTGCAATTAATTAAGGCTCCTTATGCCGTTCTTACTGTACAGCTGGCGCATTATTAAATTCTAGGGGCGGTGTAGAGTTCTGCCGGCTCTATTGCTGAATGGACCAATTAGGATTTTCCGTCCCCGGGATGGAAAATCGCTATTAGCTTGTTGATAGGCGGTAAGCTAAACTGACATCTTTACAGTAGATTGATGCGTTTTAACGCGCCGTGATTAAGAAAGTAAATAAGAAAAGGAGCTTTAGGAAATACTATAATTAAGCAGAAAAAATAGAAATCTTTTATACTGTCACCTGCGTCCCCTCCCCCACCTCAGAACTTAACTATCCCCTAGTTAAACATCCTATACTTGTGGCGGAGCCTGCTGCGGAGCCTACGGGTTAATGGCTAACCTAGTCAAGCGTCCGTCTCTATGACTATCTCCAAGGATCGGACGGTTCATTCTTCTTCCTGGCTTCAGCTGTCTTATCTGCAGGCCGTGGCCAGTACTCCCAACAATAACCTTATTCATTCATTTATCGCGATATGCTTATCATTATGAAGTGATATAGATACGATATTGAGGCTTATAAATAAATAAATATTTATAAGCTTATGAATATATATATATAATTTGACGTATTAATAGTACTCATAAAGGACTATAAATACGCTGATCGTTCTAAAATATACATATAAGTAAATTTTTATTAATGAACACGCAAATAGCTTCCTTTTTAACCACCCCTCCTAAACCACCTACCACCAAGTTCTATGGCTTCCCCTACTTTAGAATCTCTTTTTATTAACTCTAACAGCGGTTCTAACAGTTTACCTAAAAGATCTAAGCGTAGAAACGACGTATTTGAAGATCTAATACTTAACGATAAAAGCGACGTGTTATCCTTAATACCTTCCTCTATATCTTCCTCTAAGCACCCCATAAAAAAACGCAAGCTTCGGGCCATAAATATATGGAAGCTTAGGCGAAAGCCTACCAATAAAGAGCCGCTGGTAAATAGTATAGGAAGGCAATATTGGTACTGCGGCCGGCGCGTTCTTTAGCGTAATATAGTTACCACCAATATACAGTCGCATCTTCTTAACTCCTACAGTATCACTGTTAAAGAAAAGGACTCTGGCCTTAAGCAAGCTACAAAGAATAGGCTTAAAGGATTGTTTTAAAAATAGGAAGAGCTTTAAGTTTAGAAGCTTAAGAGCCAAAAGGAAACAATCCTTAAAGAATGTGTTAATTAATTAGTTATATAAGAGGCTTTGGCGCAGCTAATTGTTATTCACAATCTACTATATAAGGCAGTATCTTGGCCGGAGCTTCATGCGCTTCTTCTGTTAGTTAACTATACCTATAAGGAAGCTCTAATTAGCTCTAGCAGTACGGTGCCAAAGCTAATTAAAGACTCCTTCCTACTTAATAAAGCTCTCCTTAAGCAGAAGCTCTCTACCTCTCTTACACCTATACACCTCTTACTTAACGCGTGGACGTCACCAAATTAAAAGACTTTTATTGCAATCTGCGCCCACTTTATTAACAATACCAGCGTACTACACAAGGCTCTACTTACTCTACCTTTCCTCCCTAGTGCACACGGCGGCAATAAACAGCTTAAAGTCCTTTGGCAAGTTCTTATAGACTATAGGCTACTTCATAAGATCGGCTATTGTGTTAGCGATAATCACAGTAGTAACAATAAGCTTCTTAATTAACTTTCTGTAAGGCTTCAAGAGAAGAAAATAGAGGCCAAGTACAACGCTACGCAACACCAAATTCGCTGCCATGGGCATGTACTTAATATTACCGCCCAAGCCTTCTTCTTTTGCAAAGATAAGGAAGCTGTTAACGCAGCCTTTAAGGAAGCTCGCGAAGCTCTAAAGGCAGAGGCAGATATAGATCTTAAAGAGGATCAGATTAAGGAGCTTTTGGCCAAGAGGTTCAAGAAAGGGAAGGCCAGTTAATTTACCTACTATGCAATTGGACCTCCTAGAAAGGTTTATAACGTTATTATACATATTCAAAGCTCTCCTACTCACTACAATCACTTCGTCGCAATTGCTCTATAGGCTATTCCTATGGATAACAATACGCGGTAGAACTCTTGATACAATATAATTCTGGTGGCTCTAAAACTAAAAGACGCGATTATAAAATACCAAGACAATTTTGTAGAGGAGTTTAATAAGGCTAATATCCTTAATATGGCTAATTAAAAGGCTTTAGAGAACATTAGAGACTTTCTATAGCCCTTTAAGAGAGTTATAAAAGAGACAGAAGGTGATAAGGCAACGCTTAACAAGGTCCTTTTTACAATGGATTTTATAATAGAGCACTATAAGAGAGCTCTTAAAAAGTACGCCACTAACTCAAAGCTCTGTAACTATATACGCACTAGTTGGCACGCCTTTAATAAGTACTACCTTAAGACTGACGGAGTCACTGCCTACAGCGCCGCCTTACTACTAGCTCCTCACTAACAGAAGGCCTATATCAATCGCAATTAGAAGGCCTCATAAAGGAAGCCCGTAATTAATGCAGCCTAAAAGCTTTGGGTAAAAGAGTATAAGGATAAGTTTAGTAAGGTAGTAGTAGAGGAGGCCTCCAGTCACAATTAAGAGCCAGATAAGTACGATATTTAGAGCCAAGAATAGTCAACTCTACATGCAATTAACAACAAATTTAAACACTTTATTAACGCCTCTCCTATAAGCCTTCCTCCTAGAACTACTACACTTAATTAGTGGCTTAATCCGAGCAACCATATCAACTACCCATTGCTCTACCATATGGCGATAGATCTTCTATCTATACCACCTATATCAGCTAAGCCAGAACGCATCTTCTTAGGAGCTCGGCGAACAATATCCTAGTAGCGAAAGAGTCTTAGCCACATGAATATTAAGCGTATAGAGTGTTTAAAGTTATGGATAAAAGGCGGGATTGTATCAGGATGGAGGAAGGAGCTATTAATAAGTTTACTACCTCAAGAGGTAGAGGGTAGATAACAATTTGGAGGATATCAAGGTAACAATTTAGGAGGATTCTGAGGACAATCGCCTCTCTTAACACCTTACCAAGCCCAGTAATATTACTTATATAAGTCAATATCACAATATTATCGCGATAATGAATATCTAGAGGCCTTAATAATATAAATATAATAAGTAGTATGAATATACATTCATTTATTACTGGGAGTACTGGCCATAGCCTAACCTAGATGCAATCTCCTAGTCGTACATTCTTCTCCTATAGTAGAGCTTGCGGCTTGACGGTTGTCCTGGTTATACGGCTATCTCTAGAGGTTAGGCGAGTCTGCGGACGTTGCTGGCTAGGTGTTACTACTAAGTCCGTGGGCTGTATTTAACAGTAGTCCTCCCAGTTTATACGTCTTTCGTCACTGTTCTTTAGCACTACTCCGTTATAGAAAGCAGTAAAATCCGTTCGTCTTATAGGGGCCTGTTACTGCGTCTATTCTTCCTTTAGCCTACCTAGGTCTATTCCTTAGTATATACGGAGCCAGTGCTTAATACCTTCTAGCCATCCTTTATTGCCGAGTCACGGAAGTACTAGTCTAGGTTATTTGTGCATCCCAGCCACTAGTCTTCCTTAATTAGACAGATGTACAAACCCCTGCTAAATAAGATCCTTTAGCCCTTGGCATTTAGACTTAGTAAAATGGTGACTTCCTCCGCATCCAGAACAGGTCCGCTGGCCTTGTCTTCTTGTGCCTTGCTGACCCCATACGTCCCGTTGCGGCCGTCCAAAGGCAGTAGAACCTTGCGGATATTGAAAATTGTGCGGATATTAAAAGCTATGCGGATATTGAAAGTCTTACGGAGCAAAGGGAGCTCAGGTACTGTTCTGCCAGTCTTTATATCCTAGTGCTAGGCCGTATCCTTATGCTGAGCCCTAAACTGCGGCCTGATTTAGTAGTATTGTAAACTTCCTTAGGTCTACCTAGATTTAATTAAGGAACGGTATTAACCGTGCAGCTGCCACAAGCTCCATCTTGGTCAGTTTTAGGCTCCTTAGTTGGCTTAGCATTTCATCCATTTCCTAGTCTATAGTAGAGGGTAACTACTGCTGTATTAGGGCTCCTCTGTATACACCTAAGTTTAGAAGCCTTCCTTCTCTCCTGCGGTCAAGCTTATCCCTTTACTGCCGTAGCTCCTATATAAGCTAGGTATTTAGGGTATCTTCTTCCAAAAGGACATCTATTTGCTTGGCGCCCTCTACAGCTATTATCCTTAACTCTACGGCTTCCTTTAGTCTTTTAAATATAAGGGTACTAGGCTTGCCTGCTACAGCTCCTATCTATTCCATTATGTACCTACGGTATTTAATAGGGAGCCCTCGCACAAACCACCACCCCTTCTCTTGCTTAGTAAGGTTTTCTACGGCTATTGCTTTAGCTAAGATAGTAGTAAAGTCCTGCACGTAGTGATGTAGGCTACCCAGCTGTTCCGCAGATTTTTAAACAAAAGCTTCTATAAAGTCTCTTATCTCTATACGTTAGTAGAAGTCGTCTGCTTGGTACTTGGCTCTAAGGCGGTTTACTAGTCCTTTCTATTCTCCTTGGTTAAACTCTAGCATTACCTAGATAGCTTCCGCGTACATATCCTCGCAATAGTTAGGGAGACACATAAGCCTACGTTCTTTGCCTACGCAATACCTTTAACACATGCCCTTATAGTCTTTAATAAACCTTAAGATATTCTTTCCGTTAAACTGTGGAACCCCTTGCCTAAAAGGATCTGGCATTGCTACCGTTGGAACAAACATGTGGTGTACTTCCCTTGCTGCCTAAACGGGTACATACTGCGGCTAGTCTGCTTGCATGGCCGTGGTCTTAACAGAGGATGTCCCAGATAACTATCCTAGCGGGACCTTAACGGGTAAACGCTGCGGTAGGTCTACTTATATGGCTATATCCGTAACGGAAGGCACCTGCTTCTTGATGTCTAAGGGGGGGTCTCCCTAAGAGAACACGGAATCTCCATCTTCTACCACTACCGGGTCTCGATACATCCATCTATTTTGGCCTGTCGTTGCTCTGCGCGGTAGGGTGCTACTAAGCCTTAGGTTTCTACCTGTATCTACTTCTTTATAGAACGCCTCTAGAGCCGCTGCTAACACAATCCAGATAACTTAAAAAAAGATAAAGCTAAGCCAGAACAGGAGGCTTTCAAGGAGAGACCTAATCTTGTGTGCTTGCGACCTTGCTCAGTATTATCTCTGTTCTTAAAGGGCAGTACTAACTTCCTCTGCCGCTAGATCCCTTAAGTCTCGTTTCCATTTAATTAATTGGTCCTTGGCTTATTATCTCTGCATCCTTAACAAAACTCTGGCCATATCCGTGCGTAGGTAGTAGAAATATTAGGAACCTCCAGCCGCAGGTTAAAGTTGTCTAATTGGCTTACTGGTTTGCCTAACGTCCTTACATATAACTTTCTGAGACCTTTGCCACTCCTTGGCCTATGCGTCAAGTCTAGCTGTCCTTTCTTTTCCACAGTCTTTCTGTTTAGGGTCTACCTAGTTCCCCTTACTGTCCAAGACTGTTTGCTTCTCTGCTGCTGTCTTGTCTATCTGGCTAGTCGTTCTTCTGCAGCTAGCAGTTCTTTTATAGCTGGTCGTTCTTCTATAGCTAGCAGTTCTTTTATAGTTATAGTATGTTCCTGTACGTCTCCTATGTATATAGCACTAGACTTCTAATCTAAAGAGCTTGCTGTCATCCCCACGTGGAATGCCATAAAGTATGTGGGAGGGTACAACCACTCTTAGATAGGAAAGCCGCTGTGCCGTCTGTCAGTCAGTCAGTTAGTCTGTCGGTTAGTTGGTTGTAATCAGTCAGAAGTAATCAGTAAAGTAGTCAGTAAGAAGAGAAAGAAAAGAATGTATTCCAGTAGGTCGTGATGTCTAAGGAGGAGAGAAGCCGAAGGCTCTATAAATATAGGAAAATGCCAAGACACTAAACATGGGACATTTTACCCCACCACACTATGGTCTTTCTAGTATTTTAACTGGTTATAGTTCTCTATATAGTTTATGCCTTACTGGTTTGTTTCTTTAACAATTTAAACACTTTTTAGTAACTTGTCTCGCTAGTCCCTATATTCCCTAAATAATATATTCCTCTTAAAGTCTTAACACTAAGCCTATAGCTCCGTTGTGTCTTTAAGTTATTCCTCTATAAAAGTCCTTTATAAATTCTTAAGCTATTCCTTTTAGTATATACGTAGTCTCTTAGTGCTTATACTACTCTAACTCTAGATCCTCTTCCTATGCCTTTTAGATTCTTTATATCTATATACTTTTTAGTACTTTATAGATTTAGCTAACTTCTTTTATTGCTATAAGTTTAGGATAATTATATTAAATTACTCTATCTTTGTCTTTTTGTAATATGGCTCCTAACGGTTTCTCTTTATTCTGTAGTTCTGTCTTTCTGCTAAGTATATCTGCTCTTATGTTTTTAGTGCCCTTAGTATACTGGATTTTAAAATAGTATTCTATAAGTATCTCGGCCCATCTAACTTGCCTTCTATTTAACTCTTTAGTTATTAAGAATCCCGTTAGATTTTTATAGTCCGTTTTAACTATAAATAGTCTCTCTATGCCTTATAAGAATGCTCTCTATTCCTTAAATACTGCTACTATACCTAACAACTCCTTATTATAGACATTACAGTTTAGTTCTGCTAGTGTTATTTTCCGACTATAATACGCCACTAGGTGCTATCTATCTAGATGCTTTTATAGTAGGCACGCTCCTAGTGCAAAGTCTAATATATCTATTTCCACAACTGTATCTAACTTTACTTAGTAAATCTTAAGGACTAGATTCTAGGTAAACAGTTCCTTAAGTTTTTTAAATAACTTCTTTTACTTACTACCCTATATTTATAGTTCTTCCTTCTTCGTAAGTCTTGTAAATAGCTTAATACTTTTTAACCACTATGTTATAAACCTTTGGTAGTAGTTGCGAACCCCTAGAAATAACCTTAACTATATTATATTCTCTAGTTCCTGCCAACTTACTATAGCCTCTACCTTCTTTAGGTCTATACTAATTTTCTTTAGCTTAATAATAAATTTAATAAAATTGGTCTTCCTGGTAAAGAACTTGTATTTTTTAATTGCTACTAGTATCTCTTTTTCTTGTAGTCTCTTTAAGACCTACTTAACATGTTCCTTATATTCTTGCTCACTTATAGAGTAGATAATAATGTTATTAAGGTATACTATAATAAACTTATTAAGGTGTTCTTCTAATACACTATTAATTTGTTTTTAAAACGTTGCCGGTATATTTATAAGTCTAAACTACATTACTAACGGCTTATATAGTCCTTTCTTTAACCTAAAGGCTGCCTTTTATTTATTACCTTCCTTAATTCTAATCTGGTAATACGCCCATCTTAGGTTTATTTTTATAAAGATTTACATATTACCTACCCTATCTTAGATTTTGCTAATTAACTATTTATAGTTAATATATAGCCTAAGTTTTCCGTTCTTCTTTAGTGTAAATAGTACTAGGTAACTTGCTAATAACTATAATAGTCTAATATACCCTTTCCGTAGGGTTTTCTAGATAAACTCTTTTAGTGCTCTTAACTTATCCTCGGTTAACTTATATATTGGAAAGAACTTTAGCTAAGTTCCTAGTTCTAATTCTATCTTATAGTCCTATACCATATATTTTAATAGCTTCTTACTTTTTAGGCTCTATAGCTTCTTACTATACTTATAGTATCTTTTTAGTATATAACTTAAGCTTCGCTTAGTCTCTTTATATATTACTCTAACTTAGTACTATACCATCTTAGTTGCTTACCGCGTCTTATATTATTATATTTCTTTAATATTAACTTGTCCTATAACCTAATTAATCTTTAGATTATATTTCTATAACTAAGGTATTCCTAGTATCGCCTTATCCTTTCTTAATAGTAGGATATCAAAAGACATTTCCACTGGTCTTCCTTTAATAGTTAACTAAATAGGTCTTGTTTTAAGATTAATAATATCTCCTCTATAGGCTATCAGATCTCCTAAAATTATTATTCATAGGTATAGGTGTTCTTTCTATCTGTATAGTAGCCCTATCCTTTTTACTACTATTAGTGATATATAGTTCCGTGTTACTCTACTATCTACTAATGCTTTAAACTTTTAGTCTTACCAACTAACTTATAAGTTTAAATATTAGCCTATTATTTCTTTAAGGGTCTAAGGCTCTACTACTAGCTCCCTCTGGTTCTATAGGCCTCCGCTTTTTCTAACTATTAGTAATCTACCTTAGACTGCACTTAGTCCCTCTATAGCCAATACTTAGTTCTCTTTTTATCTTCTATATACTATAGACAAGTGTTCTCTAGATACTTCTACTACTATTATCTATTTAGGTATTTTTCTATAAGGAATTGTTATGGGACGGGGTCAATGGTAGCTGAATATATATATTCAAGGAGTCTACAAGACGTTGCGCGATCGATCGTAAGGGTCGAGGGCGTAAGGGGGTAATATACCCACGCGTAGCTGACATAAGCTGTACACGAGGTATACACAAGAGCACGGGGCTCTCCTATAGAGGCCCCTGTGGTTGGGTTCCGTAACACTACCCCCCCTCCTATTAAGGCGGAGCTCCGGTGACGCTATAGTTACTATATATATATAGGGGGAACGCTTAGGGTATAGAGAAGAAGAAGAAATATCGTTACAGGTATAATGGGCTCGTGCGGATACTTCTGACTTAGGGGTTATTGGTAAGGTATAAGGGGGGGTCGCTAAGGCGCTAGTAGTAGGCAAGCCAATAGCGATTTTCCATCCTGGGGATAGAAAATCCTAATTAGCTGGTTTCTCCTTAGCGTCTAGAATCTGACCAATCAGACAACTTTAACCGCCGGTCAGAGTTCCTAGACATCTTAAAGTTTTCCGGTTACGTAATCGCACTTTATAGCAATCTGCGGCAATCTAACGGCAATTTGCCCCTATATAGCAATGTATAACGGTTTAACTCTATAAGGGCTCCCATAGAGGATTAGGCACAAAATCTCTGCTTAGGCCCGGTTTCTGTGGATTCACATAGTAGAAATCGCTGATTAGGTCCTTTACATTCTTAAAGTCTTCCCATGGTTGCCATTCAGGCTAATCTATATTAAATCCTATATAGGTGGCTTTATAGTAGAGCCGCTGTTCTCTGCCTTTGCTAAAGTATTTGGAGTCAATAATTTGTTTAACAGTCTACTCCTTATGGTTTTCATCTTTATTCTTATCTTAGATTAGTACCGGTAGGGGTTTAGGCTATATTTATCCTAGTAGAGGGTTAGGTTAGTAAAGGTGTAGTAGCTATAGGTAAAACATAGGCTATACTCCGCGGGTAGCTAAGGCGGGCAGAAGCTCTAGTTCGTATACAGCTCCCCTATTAATGACTTATTTAATCTAGTAAGGGCCAAGGTTCTTATAATTAAGTGACTTTATAGGTCTCTGCGTAGAGATATTGTATATATCTAACCATACCCAATTGCCAACACGCATCTCAGGTAGTGGTGTTCTATAACAGTTGGCAAAGTAAGCTTATTTCGCTTAGGCCCAGGCCATCTCTCCTTTACAGTAGTTAAGTAGATCTTTCATACAGTCTGTATATTAATTAGTAAGTAGCATCTTAAGGCGTTTTCCATATGGCAGTTTCTTATCAATAGGCTCTAGTAGCTCTATACCGGATTATAGGTAATAACCTTTATTTGTAAAGAATAGGGTAAGTCCTATAGTAGCTAAAATATAGTTATTTCCTACAAATTCGCCTAGTGGAAAGTGGTTTACCTAATTGTCCTAACTATAGGCGACTACCTGTTATAAGTACGCCTTTATGCTAGCGTTAGCGTTTTCCAGTTATCTAGCAGTTTTATAGTAAAAGGATATAGACATCTTAACAGAGATACTAAGGTATTAGTAGATCCGCCTCTATACGTCAGAATCAAATTGCGTGCCTTAGTCCGACGTAATAGAGTTAGGTAACCCATATAGTTAGTAGACTTCGCGAAGAAAGGCGTCAGCAATATTACTTATAGCTACACCTTCAGTTAGGATATAGTGGCGTTCTTTTATAAGTTAGCATATTATTATAAGGATGTTCTTATAGATTCAGCCATGTTGTTTATAAGGCGGTAGGTTAACAACGAAATCTATAGTAATATCTGCCTATTAGCGTATAGGTATTAGTAGAGGGTATAGTAGTCCTTAGTACTTTATGTGAAATACTTTAGCACACTTACAGCTGTAGCAGGCACTTATAAAGCGTTCAACTAAGTCTATTATTTTAGGCCAGAAGTAGTATCGGCTAAGGAGCTTATAGGTTCCTCCCTTGCCTAGGTGGCCGCTTAACTGGAGGTTATAGGCCATTTAAATTAGTTGCCGTTGTAGGTCTTCTAAGTCAGGGATAAATAGACGGCCTCTATAATAGAGCCTATTCTCTTTTACTTCTAAAGCTACCATATTAATCTAGCCTAAGCTTTAGAGGTTGGTAAGCAGTATATAGGTGCTAGCAATCTTTATAGCAATTAGTTAATACAGTAATGGGTTAACAGAGGTGTTATATACTACGGTAATAAGCTTATTAATTTTAGGGGGTAATTCTAGTTCTATAGTATAAAGCTAAGGGGCAGTTAGTTCTATCTTAGGTAGTATACCTAGGGCCAAGTTTTATGCTTTTAGGATTATCTATTATTAGAATTAATTATAAGGGTTATCTTCTAACTAAGGAAGGTCTTATAAACAGCATATTAGGCTATTAGGCTTAGTACCTTATACCCCTAGCCTATATGCAATTTTAAAGTTAAAACCAGAGAGAAATTCATTCCAGTATACTTAGCGTTAATTTAGTTACTTTATAGTTATAAAGTACTTAAGGTTATAATAATCTGTAAGGATTTTAGTTGGCTAGTTAGGTTCTGCTAAGGAGAGTTCTAGTTAAAATTCTTTAAACGCTTATATAATTACAAGAAGTTCTTTATTATAGATCTTATAGTTATACTTTTATAGTATAAGCTTAGACAAGTAGAATGTAACTAGGTAGAAAAGGCCGTTATTGCCTATCTAGGAAAGGACACCTATATTAATATGGTCTAAGGAGTTAGTTTTAAGATAGAGTTGCCATCCTAGTGTAAAGTAAGCTAGGATAGGTGCTTTAGTAAAAGCATCTTTAAGGGTTTAAAACACCTTCTTATATTTAGGTGTCTAGGTAAAATATAGGTATATTTTTCTTCCTTTTATAGGAAGACCCTTTATTTATATTATTACTATAAGTAGTGCTACAACACCTAAGAAGTTATGTATAAATTTCTAATAGAAGTTAGCAAGACTAAGGAAGGCTTATACATCCTTAATACAGTTAGGAGTTTGCCATTTAGTAATTATTTATACTTTCTTAGGGTCTATACGGACACCCTTAGTAGTTACAATTAGTCTAAGGTATTTTACTTCTGTAACTAAGAATTCGCACTTCTTTAAATTAATATAAAGTTCTATATCTCTAAGGCACCATAGGACCTTCTAAATGTGCTCAGTATACTTAGAAGGATTATTACTATAAATAAGTATATCGTTAAGGTACACAGAACAGAAGTTGTTAAGGTAGTCCTATAAGACGTTATTAATGTAGCTTTAGAAGCTGCCTAGGCTGTTGCATATACCAAAGGGCATAATGGTATATTTAAATTGGCCAAAGCGCAATACAAATACGGTCTTTTATTTATTACCTTCCTGTATTTAAAGGCGGTTAAAGGCGGCGATAATATTAAGCTTAGTATAGATTTTAGCTTAGCTAAGCCGTTTAAGAGTCTTACGTATAAGTGGTATAGGGTATTAGTTTTTAATTATAATAGCATTAAGTCCTCTATAGTCAACGCAGAATTAGATACCTCCTTCTAGCTTCTTATTAAAGAAGATAGGGGCGGCTGCTAGGGATATGCTGGGGCAAATAAACCCTTTGTTAAGGTGCTTGTTAATATACTTTTTAATAACTAGAAGTTTATCTTTTAATATTAGGTAGGATCTATTATAGGGTAGCGTTTTTCCTTATTTAATATTAATGGCGTAATTATTAGGTTAATATAAGGGGAGTATATCTGCGCTCTTTTATAAGCATATATTAATAAAGTTATAGTACCTCTTAGGGAGGAGATTACGGAGTTCCTTATTAGTAAATCCTTTTTTAAGCTTTATAAACTTCTTAAAGTCTAAAGGTAAAAGTCCGTAGAGTTCTACGGGGGCATCATTTTCTAAAAAGTTGGCTATATCTATTCTATTACTATAGAGGACATGGTCCTATTCTTTACTAAGCTTATATAGTTATAATTAGGAGGCTATAGCAACAGTCCAGCGTTTCCTATATACTATGCAGTAGAAGGCCGTGGCACTTATATAGTAGCAGTTAGTTATAGGTAGGGTAATAAGGGGTTCCTTAGGTTAATATCCTAGGGAGTAGGCAGAGGCAGCTAGGCCATGCCCTAGGCAAATCTCTCTACAGTATTTAGAGTTAAAGGTTACTTCTCTCTTTTTCCAGTTAATGGTAGGGTTATATTATTTAAGCTAGTTCATTCTAAGGATAATAGAGTAGTTAGCAAGTAGTGTAATATAGGCCTAGAGTTCTTCCTGGTACCCATTTATATCTAGGTAGAGTTGTACTATATAGGTAATCTTCTATGCAGTATAACTACTATTAGCAAGTTATAGGGCGCGGGCTTTAATAAGGGGTAAGGTAGATAGGTTGTAAGTACGCACAAATTAGGTATCTATAAATTTATTAGTAGCTCCGCAATTAATTATGGAACAGCTTTTATATTATTTTTTAGCAGTAACTCCTATTATAGGTAAAACTATCTATTTCTATCTATTTATCTTTACTAAGTTATCTATTAAGCAGGCTGATATATAGATCCCCTTATTATTAGGGCGTCCCAACCTATAACTTAGGGTTAGGACTTAGCGTTTTCCATTTCCATATCTAACTCTACCACTATTACTACGTCTTTATCTTATATAGTAGTAGCATATAGCGCCGTATTTAGTATTTAAGGTATAGGGGTAGGTATTAGACAGCGGCTGTTAAACCTAGCTATTGGGCAGTTTGAGCTATAGCTATAGCAGCCTTCATAACAGCATCTATAGCAACGCTATAGCTTCTAGAGTAGCTTGCGCTTTCTATCTAGTAGCTTCTATAGGAATATTAGTATAGAGAGGTTGATATTAGGACCAGTAGTATTACTTAGGGTAGTAGGCGTTAGTAGTTTAATAGGTCTAGAGGGCTTCTATAAGGAGGTCTTTGGGTAGGAGTTTACAGTAGTAATCTAGTTTAGCCGTCATTTAATCTTCCATAGGGCTGCTACTATATTATAAACATTATTGTAATTGTGGCTAGTGGCTGCGTAACTAAGGTAATAAGTAACTTTTTTAAGAAGATCTTCCTAGTCTTCGGCATTATCTTAGGTAAGGACTCCAGTGTATTCCTAGAATTTAACATAGAATTTATTAAATAATTTAGTGGGGCTTATCTTTAGGGCACGTAGTTTAGCTTAACTAGTAGCTACTTGTTACGGACAGCTTAAGTATAATGTTACAACTACTTGGAGAAGAGTTGGTAGAAGCTAGTTGGTTAATATAGGCACAGTCTAGGATGGAGCCGGTGGAACTATATGACGAGGAATGGTAACTGAGGTCACGTGGCGTTGAATGTATTAACTGTGTTAAACAAAAGGGACGTTACGTTTAATACAGACAACACACACCTTATATATAAGAGAGGATTTCTTAGGAGTATGGTTGTGTATTTAAAGGACCTTAGTCCCTACCGTAGATAGTTCTCTCCTTATAGTAAATCTCAGAATATAATTGGAGTTAATCTATTGGGCAACCACTCTACTAGTTGTTATTACGTTATTAACTTATTATTTATACCTATATACTTAGCCTAATAATAGGACCTACTGTAGTTCCTGCTACAAGGTTCCATTATATATTCACTACTAAGGTTACGGTATTAGAATATAAGAGAAGTTGAACAATATGCCACCCAAAGCACTAGTTATAATGTTATTAATAGTAGCTACGACCTTAAGGTTAGGAGATACTAGTATGGCAGATACTAACTTACAGATAGTTATAAGAGGTTAGTTATAAGAAATGGTTAATTGCTTATAGGACAATAATAGGATACTTAAGGAACGCATTAATAGAATTAGAGTAGTAAAGGTTAAGTTACCTTTAATTAAACAATTCTTAGGAGAGAAGTTAAAGCTTAAAGGATTTCTTATACAGATGCATTTTAAGGTAATGCAAGAAGGAGCTAAGCTAGCAATACCTATGGATTAGGTAGTATATACAGGACTGTTCTTAATAGGAAGGGCCTTAGAGTGGTTTAAATCTTACCTTACCAAGATATAGGTCAACAGCATAATAACTACTAACTAGGATATACGGTATATATTTATAAGTTGGAACAGATTCGTGGAAAGGTTAACGCAGATGTTTGGTAACCTAGAGGCGTCTACTATAGTAAAGCGTAAACTTTAGAACCTAGTATAATGCACTTTAGTAATTAAGTATACAACGCAGTTTTAGACGTTAGCTATATAGGTTAAGTAGAATAATAAGGCGCTTATAGCATAGTATAAATAGGGACTTAAGGCTAAAGTTTAGGACGCAATTATTCTAATAGAAGATGCGGACACCCTAAGGAGTTTAATTAATTAAGTAATTAAGATTAATAATAGGATCTACTAAAGGGAGTAGGCTAAAAAGAGTTAGGATAGAGTTCTATAGTTATATAAGGCGCAGAGTACGCAATAACAGATACAGAGTTAAAAACTATGGAATGGCGCAGAGCTAATAGACCTAAGCGGTACTAAAGAAACCTAAAGAAGGGAAAAGAAATTATAGAAACCTAGAAGTTAAGGATCTAGTAATTAAAGAACCAAGGAGTAAAGGCCAAACTAGGGATCTTAGTAGTAGAAGATATTTAGGCGGACTTTATAGCAAAGTTAGTGGTTTAGAGATGGAGCTTATATAAATTATAGAAAATAGGGTTATTTCGCTAAAGACTATAGAGGTAGTTAGAGTAACTATATAGTAAAGGGAACTAGACTAGTAGGAGACATATATATATAGAGGGATGATAGTGCACTATAAGAAACAAAAGAATATTTAATTAATAGTTTTGCATTTTGTTACAATAATGCATACCAAATTTATAAAGATGCTAAGTATGGCGCAAGCTATTGGCTATAGGAGCCATTGTTATATAAGTTTAAAGGAACTAATAAACCAGCTTATAGATTAGATATTAAAGACAATAAGTTTAATATAGGCAAAGCATTTACTAATAATAAGGAAATAAAGGTAGCTTACTAAGAGTATGTAGACCTTAAAGAAGTTGAAACAGAAGTAAAGACTAAAACTATTACTAAACAAAGTTTAGTAACAGGTATTATAACACCATTAGATACAATTTCTATTGCTTTATAAGACAATAGGAGTAATATTTAGAAGAAACTAGGTAAGTAGATAACTGCTAGTGCCAGCTTATTACTTAATAAAGGCAAAAGGCCACAGGCTTAAGATTCTTAAGAAGAGATAAGAGATGCTTAAGACTTATAAGATGTAATAAGATAGACCTAAGGACCTATAATGGACGAAAACCAATGGAATAGGGCTATAACTTAGTTTAGTGACATATAAATAAGTATAGGATATAAGTTTAAGAACTATAAGTTTAGGGAACAAATAAGAACGTCAATCCTAGGTGAACGCAGTGTTTAGCCTAAAGATTAAAAAGTTAATACTAAGATTAAGAAGTAAGACGACTTTTAGGATCTAGCTGCAAGACGCAGAAAATAAGAAACTATAGATAAGTTTAGGACAAGAATTATTGCATGGCAAGAACAGAAACTAAACTAGAGATCTAGTATGTTAAACTATAGAAGGGATAGAGTACCTATATAAAGAATTACTAATAGGCCAAGTATAGGGACACTTAGGGTAAAGTAGTTAAATAAACTGGAACAAGAAGAGGATCTAGACATCCTAACTAGGTTTAAAGAAAGACATACTAAAGGATGTCACAATGCAGTAATAACAAGGTACTTTCTTATAGATAGACTATATACACTAAACCAGTTGTATAAAAAGTGGTATAGGTAATAACATAATAATAAATAGGAAGACTTTTATATATGGCTAGACAAAAAGGTAGTTTAAGACTAACCTATTACAGAGAAACGCATAAGTTATATTAAAGGAGTGTTAATTATAACGTTAAGGAACCTAGAAGAAGAATTTAGGGACTAGAGAAGTAAGTAATAAATCTTAGTACCTGTAGAAGAAAGACTAATAGTTAGATTAGCTAGATAGAGGTTTAAACTTAAGAGTAAAAATAAGCCAAGAGTTAACCTAAGTTACTTAGCGCATTACACACTATTATAGATAGCTTATATAAATGACATATATAACATATATAGAGCACCTAAAGATAAGAACTGGAAGTACCTAGTAAGGATATATTAGGCACTAGAGGAAAAGCGGTTTAGAGACGCTAAGTATATATATGGATGGCACCTAGTAGAAGTGCAAAGTTAAGGGGACTTAACACTTTAACCAGGAAGATTTCTTATAAAAAAATGCCTAGATATACAATAGTAGTAGGACTGCCTAGAGAATACTTGTCTACAGTATATAGAGGAAAAGAAATAAACTAAGTATTAGCCTAAGTTAGACTAAGTATAAGTAGAATTAAGCAGCCAATAATTAGGAAAAGGGGAGGTGTATAAAACCAGAGGGAACTAGTGTTAGAGCCTTAGACCCTTAAAGGAATTCAAGGATAACACCTAAATTTATAAATTAAGTGGCAAGATTAGCAGTTTAAAGCGTTAATAGACAGTAGAGTAATAAGGAACTATATATTACTAGCAGTAGTAGAAAGGATAGGGTTACTATATAGATAAAAGGAACACTTATATCCACTTACAACAATTTTAGGAGATTAAATAGTCTATAGAGGAGGCATTATTAATCTTAAAATAGGACCTATTTAGTTAACTATTAAAGGGAAACAGGTCAGAATATCTTTTAATATCCTACCATTAGGACAGGATGAGGTAATACTAGAAATACCTTAATTATAGAAATACAATCTAAAGATTAATTAGGTTATAGGTCAGGTTAATATTAAAGATACTTAATAATATAAGATACAACACTAAACTAAGTTAGTATGGTACTAAGTTGGAGCAATGTATAAAGAGACTAAGCGAAGCTTAAGTTATATACTAAAGAGATACCATAAGTATGGTAAAAAGCTATAGTTACTAGAAAGTGAAAAGCTGTTAAAGCATGTAGTATAGAACTATAAGATAGAGTTAGAACTAGGAACAAATCTAAGGTTTTTTTTAACTTATAAGCTTACTAAAATAGAGTTAGTAGCGCTTAAGGAGTTTATCCAAAAGAACTTATAAAAGGGATATATTAAACCACCGCAGTTATTAGTAGAATATCCAGTATTATTTATCCTAAAGAAAAATAGAAAACTTAGGATATGTATAAACTACAGATAGTTAAACAGCATTACTAGGAAGGATAGGTATTTTTTACCCTTAATTAGCAAAATATAAGATAGGATAGGCAACGCAAAGATCTTTATAAAGATAGATCTAAGATAGGCGTACTATTAGATTAGGATTAAGAAAGGCGATAAATAGAAAGCAGCTTTTAGGTTAAAGGAAGGACTATACAAACCATTAGTTATGTAATTTAGGCTTATAAACATACTAGCAATGTTTTAGAAGCAAATTAATAGTATATTAGGGGAACACCTTAATAAATTTGTTATGGCATATCTTAATAATATTATCATTTACTTAAACAGTAAGGAAGAATATGGAGAATACATTAAATAGGTCTTAAAGAGACTATAAGAAGAATAGATGCTAGTAGCAATTAAGAAATGCAAGTTCTTTATAAAGAAGACTAATTTTATAGGATTTATTATTAAACTAGGAAAAATCAGTATAGACCTAAAGAAAGTTGAAGCTATAGTAAATTAGTAAGAACTAGAGAACGTTACGCAGTTAAGATTATTTCTAGGGTTTTATAATTACTATAGGAGGTTTATAGCATAGTGGTTAAAGAGTATTAAGCTATTTACTTAATTAACAAAGAAAGAGGAACTGTGGGTTTAGGGTAATAAGTAAAAGAAGTTATTTAAGGAACTTAAGGAGTTGTTTACCCAGGAACTAATTTTTAAGATCTATTAACTAAAGTTAGAGACGGTTGTTAAGATAGATGTATTAAACTTTACACTAGGAGCATATTTGCTATAAAAGCATTTGGATATATAGTATCTAGTAGCGTACTATAGTTAAAAGATAACACTACTAGAGTTAAACTATAACATATACAACAAAGAGTTGCTAGGTATAGTTGTAGTACTTAAGGAATAAAGAGCATTTTTACAAGGCATAGAGAAACCATTTATAGTTAAGACGGACTATAAGAACCTTATAGGATTCCTAACAATAAAGGAACTTAACTAAAGATAGGTTAGATGGGCGGAAATACTTATAGAATTCTATTTTAAGATTTAGTATACTAAGGGTACAGGTAATGTATAAGTAGATACTCTAAGTAGAAAGGCTAAACTATAAAATAATAAAAAGCCATTAGGAGCTTTGTTGCGAAAGGATAAAGACAGATTAATTAGGTATAATTATCTAAAGATAGCAGCAATATAGGAAAGTTAGATCCATAAATTACCTAAAAGTGATTGGATAAGGAAGATCTAGGAAGTATAGCTTAAGGATTTAGACTTAGAGCAATATAAGAACAGAGAAGCTACTTATATTCTAAGGTTAACTACAAAGGAGTTTATAAAAGAGTTTTATAAGGGAATAATATAAAGACATAACGGGTCTATAAGACTAGTGTTAAGACTTTAAGAGGAGTATATTATTTAAGAAATTTAGAGACTAGCAAGATAAATTATAAAGGAATATCTAGATTGCTAAAGAAATAAACTAATAAGGCATAAGCTATATAGAGGGCTATAACCTATTAAAATACTAGAGAGACTATAGGAGGTTATATTATAAGATTTTATTATAAAGTTACTAAAGTTAAGAGATCCTATTACAGGATAAGATTATAATATAATCTTAGTAATAGTGGATAAGTTAACTAAGTAGGGCTACTTTGTAGTATATACAGAGGAGATTTTAGTAGAAGATATGGCTAAAATCTATATTAAAGAAGTGTTTATAAGGCATGGAGCACCAAATATTAGATAAAGATCCAAGATTTATAGTAGCATTTTAGGAGGTATTCTTGGCGGAATAAGGAGTTTGCGTAGTAACCTCTATAGCATATTACCCACAGACAGATAGTTAAATAGAGAGATTAAACCAGACACTAGAACAGTATCTAAGGTACTATATTAATCACGCATAGAACAATTAGGTATTATTATTACTAGTTACACAGTTTATATATAATACAACACTACAGAAAGGAATAGGAATATTACTATTTAAGGCAAATTATGGATATAAGCTAAGAACGTTATTATCGCCATATTAAGTAAAGAAGACTAGTAGCACAGCTAAGTAAAGAATGGAGACTTTAATAAATCTTTATGCAAACCTTAAAGAGATAGCTAAACTAGTATAAAAGCAAATAAAAAGGTACTATAATGCTAAGAGATCTAAGGGACCAGATCTTAAGGAGGGAGATAAAGTGTAGCTACTATACAAAAATTTTAAAAGTTAACAACTAAGTAAGAAATTGGACCATATTAAACTAGGACCTTTTAAAATCACGCAGGAGATTTTACCAGTTATGTTTAAGTTAAACCTACTAGCCAGAATAAAGATTTACCCTATATAGTATATTGTAATACTAGAGCCAGTATATAGGAATATTAAACTACTAGTTTATAAGGAAGACACGTATAAAGGGCAAGAAGAAGATAAATAGCAAGTTTTAAAGATTATTAGTTATAAGGACGTAGACAATAAAATATAGTATAAAGTAAAGTGGATAGGCTATAGTAAGGCTACCTAGGAACCACTATAGAATTTAAAGAACGCTATGGGAAAGGTATAGGAGTATTAAAAGAAAGTAGGTTAGGGAGTATTAAAAGAAAGTAGGTTAGGGAGTATTAAAAAAGGATTGCTAAAGGATAAGTTAACTAAAGGGGACCTAAGAGGGGCAACTACTATATTACTTAGAGTTGTTTCCTTCTCTAGAGATACTACTCGCTTATTACCTAGCTTAGACAGACCCTATTAAATAAGTTTCCACTCCTTAGAACAAACCTTCTTATAAATATATTTAAGACGTTAAAGACAAGTATAAGCTAGACGCTAGGCTTTAAGGATGTATATAGACTCTTCTAAGGCACGTTAAACCTTAAGCAGCGCTAAGGCTAGTTTACCATTAAGCTTTATAGCAGCAGATTAAATACAAAACCCTATAATAAGTTACTTAGGGAACTTAAAGACTATTAAGAATTATAGGACGCGCACACTTAGCGTTAGAGACAGAGCAAACATTACAAGATAATTAAATGTTTACTTTAGTACACTCTAAACAAGAGGATGGTTATTAAGACAAAGGACTTGCTAGCGCAATATAGACTAACCCCTCTTTTGCACAATAAGAGCAAGGAATTGCTATTACTTTACCCAGTAACAGTATAGAGGAGATAATACACAGGCAACGCTTAACCTAAGAAAGAGAAGAAGATGCTTTAGGTATAATAAGTAAGGATATTAACCAGATTAATTAAACGGACATTACACCTCTAGTAGACGACTTAGAGATGTTAGGAATCTTTAAGAACAAAAATAAAGAGAAGGGAGATGGTGTTACAGACAGCTTAAGTATAATATTATAACTACTTAGAGAAGAGTTGGCAGAAGCTAGTTAGTTAATATAGGCATAGTCTAGGATAGAGCCGGTGGAACTATGTAACAAGGAATAGTAACTAAGGTCACGTGGCGTTAAATGTATTAACTATATTAAACAAAAGGGACGTTATATTTAATATAGATAATATGCACCTCACGTATAAGAGAGGATTTCTTAAGAGTACGGTTGTGTATTTAAAGGACCTCAATCCCTACCGTAGATAGTTCTCTCCTTATAGTAAATCTTAGAATATAATTAGAGTTAATCTGTTGGGCAACCACTCTACCAGTTGTTATTACGTTGTTGACTTATTGTTCATACCTACATACCCAGCCTAATAATAGGACCCACCGTAGTTCCTGCTACAAGGTTCCGTTACACTACTAGGTTATAGTTATAGTATATTTAGTTAAGGTTATTAAGGATTTCCTGGTGGAACTGCTACCTCTAGGGACTGCTAGTCTCCTATTAAGCAAAGAGTCTACTAAATAGGATGCCCTTTGTTTGTCTAATAATATAGCTAATCTTAGTATCTTCTATAGGGAAAAGGCAGGCGCTCTAAGTTAGTTTCTTGTGGATTTACATCTTCTAGTGGCTGTATTCCTTACAGTTACCCTAAAAGGTTAGGGGATTAGGGTAGCATATATTAGACCCTATAGTAGCAGTCTGGGTTTAATTATTGTGGCTTTTATTATTACTACTATGGTAGGGGTTCCTATTAGGTAAAGCTGCTTAGCGCTAACCCTCTATTAAGTATTAAGTAGGTAAGGTTACTAGGGGCATAAAGGCTTAGGTGGCGTTATATATAGTAGAGAGGTATCTAGTATTATTATAAATGTGCTCATTAAGCTAAGATTGTAGGTATTTAATTATACCCTCTCTTTTAGTAACCGTTGTAATAAATATAATTTTAGCCTTCTTTAGTTATTAGACGTTACATTTAGACACATAAAGGTTATCTTTAATCTCTTAATATATGTTGTTAGCAAGCACCTTATAAGCTTATAAGTCTTAGATAATATCACAATCTTAGGCAGCACGCATCTTAGCTTATATAAGCTTTAGGTGGTAGTTCTATAGAAGGCAGTAGTATTTATTAGGTTCTTATACTACTATTTTTACAAATATATTAGCGTCTTATATCTTAATCTTAATAGATAGTAATCCTTTAGCTTGTTTATCTATAGTTATATAGTTAATAAAAGATAAGACATTATTAATGTCCACCTTATTAAGGTTATTATAGTCTTCTAAGCTACTAGGCTTCCCCTTAGGGGTTAAGGCTAGGGCTAGTAAATTAAATCCTCCTGGGATTAATTAGCGTCATAGGTTTAGTATAGGCATTAGATTATTCTTTAAGTTTAACATAGTGGCTAGTAAGGAATTTTGTCTTACTATTATTAATTCTTTAAAAGTATGGAGTAAGGTAACTTATAGATACGCTGCTTCTGGCAGCGCCTATAGTATTATAAAGACATAGAATTAGTTATAGGCTGGGCGTTAGTAATAAAAAAGGTATAACGTAATATCACGGGACGGGGTTAATAGCAGCTAAACGTATATATTTAAGGAGTCTATAAGACGTTGCGCGATCAATTATAAGGGTCGAGGGCGTAAGGAGGTGATATACCCACGCGTAGCTAACATAAGCTGTACGCGAGGTATACACAAGAGCACAGGGCTCTCCTATGGAGCCCTGCAATCGGGTTCCATAATAGGAATCTTTCTAGTTAAAGTATAAGATACCCTAACTCTCATTTCTTAGTTAGATGCCAACTATATATATACTTGGTATTTCTAAACTCTTTCTTATCCAGTGCCTAATATATCCTTATTAGGTACTTCTAATGCTTATCCTTAGGTGCTCTATATATATTATACATACTATCTATACATGCTATCTATAATAACGTATAATATACTAGATGCTTTAAATCTACTCTTAGCTTGTCTTTGTTTATAAGTTTAAATCTTTCCTTACTTAATTTATACGGTGCCGTCTTAGTTACTAGTACTAAAATCCTTTTTATCTCTCTTTAGTCTTTAGCTTAATATTTGAAGTCCTTTAATGTTATAACTAACACTCCTTTAATATAGCTTATCTGCTTCTTAGATAATAGTTAGTCTAGTATAACCTTCTTATTAAGCCATATATAGAAATCTTCCCACTTATTATTTCCGCGTTACTAATACCACTTCCAGTATAGCTCTATAAGTGTATACAATCTATCTATAAGGAAGTATCTTTTTATTACTGCGTTACTATAGCCTCTGGTGTATTGTTCTATAAACCTTATTAGAACTTTTAAATCCTCTTCTTATTCTAGGTTACTTAGCTATTTAGCTCTTAGTATACCTTCCCTTAGCCTATTAGTAACCTTTTATACTAGTACTCTATCCTTTATATATCTTAGTGTCGCTAATCTTTAATCTAGCTTCTATTCTTGCTATAAAAGGATTTACTATCTAAACTCCTCTATGCTTTTAGTCTTATTGCGTTTTGCAAACTAATTACTAGTATTATTAAACTTTTTAACTACCGTATTAACTGTTCGATCTTTAAGCTGAATACTATATTTACTTAGGATTGCTATGGACCTTATTCATTCTTTAAAATCTTAGCTCCCTAAAAATCGTCGTCTTATGCTTATTTATTTGTCCTTAAACTAAGCTGCTACCCTACTCTATCGGTTTTCTTTTATTATAGGTTCTTAGGTCTATCTTATCTTATCTTAAGAATCTTAACTATCTTTTATCTCATTTTAAGAATCTTTAAGGGTTTCGCTTTACCCACTCTTAGCCAAATAGTAGGTTTTCCCGGACATGTAACATACACTATAGATGCTCCACACTTACATCTTCCACAATTTGCTTACCGCCTTGAATTAGTCCTACTGCTTCTAACGGAGCATATAACTACTTTTCAATGCTACCAATGCGAAAACTTATCAGGACTTAAGCGTACTTGGGTTTAGTAGGTAGATCATAGCGGAAACCAATACACCCTAAAACCAATACACCCTAAAACCTATAAAGCTTAAGATCTATTGGAAATTACCTAGATTTATAACCTACTTTAATAAATTCAAACTCTTCTTTTCCCTAAGCGTTAGGAAAGACTCCAGCCATTTTATTATAGCCAGTTTTAGACGTTTTGTAAAGTATATAATACTCTTCTATTCTAGGCATATTTAACAAGGATAGGTATTTTCTCGGTAGCAGTGCAATGTAAAAGGTCTGGGTTAGTTAGTAAATGTTTTAGCGGGTAATGGATTAAGGTGCACTTTATCCTTGCTCCTAAGGGCTTAAACAGTCTAACTTAGAAAGAAAAAAGCGTTAAATGTGGTACTTATTAGTTCCAAAAGTATAGCTATATAATTGTGGATAGAAGTAGGGGCAGCGGTTAATAAAGATTGTTAAGAGGTTATGGTGCGTACCGTATGCCATTAGTAGGCCTTATTGCAGCTAGGTGTAAAGTCTAGAAGACATTCTAAAAAACCATATAGAAACCCACTTTTAACTACCTCTATAGTCTTTAACAAAAACTCCCCTTCCTAAGGTCTATTTCCGTCTTTAGACCTAAGCAGCTGCCGCTTTAACCTAAGCCAAGGGTAAGTAGCCCTAAGTAAGCCCTAAGCACGCCCTAAGCATGCAAGGGATGCCTGGTTCTAGGCCCTTAGGGCCCAAATTTAGGAATCGGCCAAAGATACCCAATATTGCCTTAAACTAAAATTTCGGCCAAGACTGCTGCCTTAGACTTAGCCACCCCTTAAAACCCATAGCTAACATATTTATGCTTACCCCTTATCCCAACAACTAATAACTTCGGTTCAACTTATATCCAGCTTTAGATTTTAGGTTATCATACTGCAATTATTATTATTAAGATTATTTAAAATAGCTATATAGTACAAAATGTTCCTTATTAAATATTGTTTTATTTTTCTAAGTATTTTAGTAGCATTTCTATATTAACTTTTGGCTAACAACTGGATAGTTTTCCCCTTTACATATACCGCTCATAACCATAAAACCATAAGGCAATTAACTAAAGGATTTGCATGTACTCTTAAATAAACCCATAATATAAATGGCTAAAACAATTGGTTTAGATAGGGCCTTTAGATACTTTAGTAGTGGACTAGGGTATAGGTTAGAGAGGAGATCTAATAGACCCGCTTCACCTAGTATAAACTTAAATACTCCTTAGTTGGACTGCGCGGCACGGGCTTATAGGGGTATAGCTTGGTAAAGAGCAAGCTGGATTAGATAGTGTTAGCCAGGTTTAGCCTAAGTTATATAGATTATTATATAGATACGGCCTGATCCAGAGCAGAGGGGTTATATTAGTAGGCCCCTACCGTCTAAGCGAGTGGGGCTAATTAGCAGAGTGGCATAGATCTAAGGTGGGCATGGCTTTAAGGAGCGCAAGGGAGCTACAGTAAGGGGAATAGTGTTATATAGAGACGGCCCAATATAGAACAAGAGGGTTAAATTAACGGTGTAAGCGTTTATAGGTAAACTAGATTAGACAAGTCTGGTATCTAGAAGTTAATTAAATAGGGTAAATTTATGCAAGCACTAATAGCGGACGATGCCGGGGTTAGATTTGATAAATTATAGCTTAGGCTAAACTACCAGCGCAAAGCCAAGGAGAATGGCTTAGTAATATCCTTATATAGGTTTAACCGAGCGGAGCCGGCTTATATAGACGTGGCTTTAATTACAGATATTAAGGCAGAATTGGACAGCTCTAGTCTCCAAAAGTTTATCCACTTAGGCAACTTTATATAAGCATACTAGATAAAACTATAGGAATCTAACTGGATTGCATAGTGGCGGCACTTCTTAACCCTAGTAAGTGGGGCAAGATTCTATAAAGTAGAGAGCATCTAGGTGTTATTAGATAGTGCTAGCCTTTATAAAGTTAAGAGAATTAAGCTAACTTATAGTTTGGTGGAGCACAAGGGGCCTAGATTAGGTAGAATTTATAGATTAACTAAAAAGACTAAAGTTACGGAAACAGTACAGCGGATAAAGGGGCTTAAATTAGGTTAAGTAAGCTTTCACTAACTAACACCTTCTTAAAAGATTAATACGGAAATAGACTTAAAAAAGGAGTAAAGGCTTAGATTAGATAATACTGGCTGTTCTATATCGCCCTTATATAGAAGTATAGATTTATCTAATACTATAAGGGTAGGTTTTGGGCTTAAAGATCGAAAACTCCCGTGGCAAGAGTATACGGCCTAACCTTTAGCAATCCAGCTAGTTAAATAGCTGCCATAGGACTTGAAAAAAGTGCATTTAGCGCTAACGACGCCAGCTACTTAATCTATACACTTTGGCGCTATAACGTATAAGGTTGTAACTGGACAGCTATATAAAATCAATATCTCTAAGGACTAGCCGCCTAGTAGTAGAGGGCCTCCCTAACACACAGAACATCTAGCTAGGTTCTATAATTAAGATATACTAAACTAAGGGCGTTTTAAAATACGTAGGGGCTTTAATATAGGGGCCGAATTGGACAGTTATAGTTTCCAGAAGTTGGATTAAGTAAGCAAATTAATATAAACACAGTTAATAGAGGATAAAGATGTTAGATTGGATAGTGATAGGCCCTCCTCTAAGCTAAGCGAGTGGTATAGAATTATGTAAGTACTATTAGGTGGAGAATACGGGGACTAGATTAGATAGTACTGATCTCTATATACTAAGAGAGAGTTATAATTTTATATAGAAGGATTAGGAATCTGTGGGATAAGGGAGCTTGCTAGTTTTAATATAAGCAATGCAATCCTATAGGCACCAGACTATTAAAGGGAGTTAATATATTCTTAAAAATATATATAACCATTTCCATTAGAATTCTGCCGAGGAGTTAACGCATTATTTACAGCCGTATTTATAGTTATAAGGGTAAAACCTTTAAACTTATAAGACGACATAATATCAGCACAGAAAAATAACTTTATATAATACTCTAGTAGATAGCGCCACAGCAGTAATTTTAGGTGCTCTTAGCCGGGCCTACAGCGCTATAAATAGCGTTATTACTACCATTATTCGTCCCAAGCTTAATGTACTATTAATATCTTTCTTAGCTATAATTTATATATGCCAACCGGCACAACCCGTGTTATTTATGCGCCTAAAAGTTCTAAGCCTTAGTTATATCCTTTCTTATTAACCTCTTCTTCACTAGCCCGCAGACTTATTCCAAATATAACAGCAATATAAATATATCTCTTACTCCCTCCCTTCTAATTAATATAGCCTACAGTTAAGTACAATTACCCGCTTAGATATATAGGCGACAGGCCTTAGTGCTAAAAGATTAAGGTACACTCTCTTATAATTTATATTCGGCTATATATCCAGCTAACCATTAATAGGAAAGCGGTCTTAAGGTATTAAGAAAAGAGGAGCATAACAGCCTCTTCGCCAAAGCGCATGCCTATAAGAGATACAACAACTCTAAGAGAAGAGTCTGCCTAAGGATAAGAACACTAAATAAAAACGCCTATCTCTCCCTATAACAACCGCCGCTCCTAATAAAAAGGCACGTTACTTTCCTCCTATTATACTATTAAGCTAACTTAAGCTTAGCTCCTATAGAATCTGCGGACTCTATAATTAAAGGGGCGGAAGCGACCGCAAGAAGCCAAAGACCCCCTTAGTTGTATTCCAGCTAAACCCCTTTAAAAGCAATCGCGAACGTCTCTTATAGACGCTACTGTTAAAAATATAATTGGGTAGGAGGCGGCAAGCGTTGTCGGCAACACCTAACTTAATCTAATTAACTATTAGAGGAAGGAAGGAAGTTGGCCTAAGAAATACTTTAAAAAGGACAGCAATATAAACTATCTACTTATAAGGAAGAAATCGTTGTCTTCTTTTTACCAGAAACCATTATAACCTAGCTCTGTTATACCTAGTTCTACTATACCTAGCAATTAGAAGCTAAGGGAGGAGAAGAGTACGCCATATTAAGATATGCATTATAACATTCTGCTTAAAACCAAGGGCAGTTTTATAGGAAAATATATAGGTAAAAATAAAGAGGGCGTTATAAAAGAGAGTAAGGACCTTTGCCGAGCCCTACTTAAGAGGGAGCAATTAGTCCCTAATAATATATTATTTCGTAATAATCTATTTAAGAATAGTTGTAAAATAATATAGGGTAGGAATAAAGCCAAGGTTATTTAAGATATTGCTTAGTTAATCGTTCCTTCCGCTTAGTCCTTAGCTATATGCGGTACTAAACACCTTAAATATGCCATTAAAAGTGTTAATAAAGGCTGGAATAACTCTATCCCTATAACTAAGACTTATCCACAACCTAATTATTCTATAGGATTTAAGTAATCTATATTCTCTAACAATTAACTTAATAAGCTTTAACCCTTTATTAGTAATATTACAGATAGAGACTTGTCCTTTTTTATAGCCACGTACTATATATACTTTCCATTCTTAATATATAAAGTAAAGTATAGCGCCGCAGCACTTAATATCGCAAACCGGCAGAATGCCTATAGCATAACTCTTGCGGTAAAAGGCATTGTTAAGCTCTTTAGACTTATAAAGCGCGAAAAAGAGCTCTACTAGAAAATCTTCGCCTTCTCAATCTCGTACAATCACTAGACCGTGAGAATCTATGGCCACTACCCTATAATTAATGGGCTTAAGACTACCTTCTACCGCCACCCAATCCGCAAGTTTAGCTTTGCAGAACTGGATGGCAAAGAGAAATAGGCAGCATATAAATTTATAAAGAACATCTACAATATATAGATACCGACTTATTTTAAACGAATCTGCTTAGTTATTAATAAGCTGCCATCTAATTTGGACTTTAAGATCTTGCAGCAATTAGGGCTAGAGTTTTTAGAAGGATCCGGACTTTTATAGGAGCTAGAAGGTTATCTCTTACAATTAAATACCGATTCCGCATCTCTGCTAGGAGAACATAATAGTAAGTTAAACCTTGCTAATCTATAAGACGATACCCTAGATACTTCTATAACCTAAGGAAATAAGCAGGCCGCATTTAAAAGGCTAAAAAGAAGGTATGCTATAGAATAGCGGCACTAAGGAACAAAGTTTAAGGACGGCTATAGAACTAAACAGACCACCCTAGACAGCCTATAACTATGGCTAACATTAAATGGACAAATACTACTAATATGCAACTTGCTCTAAATGTTTATAATATCTTTTTCTATAAGTAATAGATAAACATCCCTTAATTCCCAAACTACCAGCTCAACCCCCCTATGGCTTTGATTTTAAGGGCGTGTCTTTATAATTACCTAGAAATTCTCATATTAGCCTTAGTCTTTAGAGTAAATAGTTAACTTGCCCGCGAAGCCCTACTGCACGCGTCCACGTCGCCGCGGGTGGAAACATCATCAGGAAATCGTTCCTCATGATGGCCAAGTGCAGAGGCGATGGTAGGGAGCCGTCGCAGCGCGTGCAGCGCGCTGT
>Ga0307507_10000756_pt1 | contig 71443 bp, 18 predicted proteins | sample 7_EM_MG_FD_207223 | JGI IMG/M metagenome (GOLD analysis project Ga0307507, IMG submission 207223) | Populus trichocarpa ectomycorrhiza microbial communities from riparian zone in the Pacific Northwest, United States - 7_EM | ecosystem: Host-associated > Plants > Roots > Unclassified | place... | reverse complement strand
ATTCCTCGCGTGTTATAAGTACGCGAGGCCTCGCACATAGAATAGAGAAATAGACATCCATAAACCTAAGAGCATACCCGTAACAAAATGATTACAGGTCTGCAATAGGTTAAAGCATACCGACAATATTGTTCTTTCGAATCTTCCCTAAAGTCTCTTCGCGCCCTTATACTAGGGATATACTAGAATAAATAAATCCTTTATTAAGGTGCTTATTAATATACTTTTTAATAACTAGAAGTTTATCTTTTAATATTAGGTAGGGTCTCTTATAGGGTAGCGTTTTTCCTTATTTAATATTAATGGTATAGTTATTAGGTTAATATAGGGGGAGTATATTTACGCCCTTTTATAAGCATATATTAATAAAGTTATAGTATCTTTTAGGGAGGAGCTTATAGAGTTCCTTATTGGTAAATCCTTTTTTAAGCTTTATAAATTTCTTAAAGTCTAAAGGTAAAAGTCTATAAAGTTTTATAGGGGCATTATCTTTTAGGAGGTTGACTATGTCTATCCTATTACTATAGAGGACATAGTCCTGTTCTTTATTAAGCTTATATAGTTATAATTAGGAAGCTGTAGTAACGGTCCAGCCTTTCCTATATGCTATATGGTAGAAGGCTGTGGCACTTATATAGTAGTAGTTGGTTATAGGTAGGGTAATAAGGGGTTTCTTAGGTTGATATCCTAGGGAGTAAATAGAGGTAGCTAGGCTATGCCCTAGGTAAGTCTCTCTATAGTATTTAGAGTTAAAAGTTACTTCTCTCTTTTTTTAGTTAATAGTAGGGTTATATTATTTAAGCTAGTTTATTTTAAGGATAATAGGGTAGTTGGTAAATAGTATAATATAGGCCCAGAGCTCTTTCTGGTGCCTATTTATATCTAGGTAGAGTTATACTATATAGGTAATCTTCTATGCGGTATAACTACTATTAGTAAGTTATAGGGCGTGGGCTTTAGTAAGGGGTAAGGTAGATAGGTTATAAGTGTATATAAATTAGGTATTTATAAATTTATTAGTAGCTCCGTAATTAATTATAGAATAGCTTTTATATTATTTTTTAGCAGTAGTTCCTATTATGGGTAAAACTATCTATTTCTGTCTATTTATCTTTACTAAGTTATCTATTAAGTAGGCTGATATGTAGATCCCTTTATCCTTAGGGCGTCCTAACCCATAACTTAGGGCTAGGACTTAGCGTTTTCCGCTTCTATATCTAACTTTACCGCTATTACTATATCTTTATTTTATATAGTAGCGGCATATAGTAATATATTTAGTATTTAGGGTATTAGGTTAGGTGTTAGGCAGTAGCTACTAAACCTAGCTATTAGGTAGTTTGGGTTATTATAGTAATAGCCTTCTTAATAGTATTTATAGCAGTATTCTAGTTTCCGGAGTAGCTTACGCTCTCTATCTAGGAGTTTTTATAGAAAGGTTGGTATAGAGAGGTTAATATTAGCTCTAACGTATTTCACCAGTCATTCGTCAACCCTAGTCATTTGACACCTTAAAACACTTACCAAAATTAGGAAATTTATACTTTAATATCTTAACAACCACTTAATAATAAATTCTAATAATTTAGATTTAGACTTTTATATACACTTTACAACTTCTATTAAAGTTGCATAGCAATTAGTTTAATAATTTTTAAGATATAGTGATTTAGCTTTATTTTAGCCCCTAAATTATAATATCTTAAAAACCACCAAACTAATTATTATGCAACTTTAATAGAAGCTGCAAAGTGTATATAAAAGTCTAAATCTAAATTATTAGAATTTATTATTGAGTGGTTGTTAAGATATTAAAGTATAAATTTTCTAATTTTTGGTAAGTTTTTTGAGGTGTCGAATGACTGGGGTTGACGAATGAGTGGTGAAACACGTTAGTGGTATTTAAGGTAGTAGGTATTAGTAGCTTAGTATATATAGGTTTAGTAGGGCCGAAGGGCTTCTATAGAGAGGTCTTTGGATAAGGGTTAGCAGTAGCAATCTAATTTAGTTGTTATTTAATCTTCTATAGGGCTGCTACTATATTATAAATATTATTATAGTTGTGGCTAGCGGCTGCGTAACTAAGGTAATAAGTGACTTTGTTAAGGAGATCTTCTTAGTCTTTAGTATTATCTTAGGTAAGGGCTCCAGTATATTCCTAGAATTTAATATAGAACTTATTAAATAATTTAGTAGGGCTTATCTTTAGGGTATATAGTTTAGCTTAGTTGGTAGCTAGTAGGTTGTAGTTGCGGTATATTAGGTTAAGATTATTAAGGACTTTTTAGTAGGACTGCCACTTTTAGGGGCTATTAGTCTTCTATTGGGTAAAGAGTTGGTTAAATAGTATACCCTTTGTTTAACTAATAATGTAGCTAATCTTAGTGTCTTCTATAAGGAAAAAGGTAGGTACTCTAAGCTAGTTTCTTATAGATTTATATCTTCTAGTAGCTATATTCCTTATAGTCCCCCTAAAAGATTAGGGGATTAGGGTAATATATATTAGACCCTATAGTAGCAGTTTAGGTTTAATTATTATGGCTTTTATTATTACTGCTTTAGTAGGGGTTCCTATTAGGTAAAGCTGCTTAGCGCTAACCCTTTATTAAGTGTTAAGTAGGTAAGGTTACTAGGGACGTAAAGACTTAGGTAGCGTTATATGCGGTAGAGAGGTATTTAGCGTTATTATAAATATGCTTATTAAGCTAAGATTATAGGTACTTAATTATGCCCTTTTTTTTAGTAACTATAGCAATAAGTGCAATCTTAGCCTTCTTTAACTTTTGGACGTTGTGTTTAGACATATAGAGGTTATCTTTAGTTTCTTAACGCGTATTATTAGTAAGCACTTTATAGGCTTATAGGTCTTAGATAATATTATAATCTTAGGCAGTACGTATTTTAGCTTATATAAGCCTTAGGTGGTAGTTCTATAGAAGGCAGTAGTATTTATTAGGTTCTTATGCTATTAATTTTATAAACGTCTTAGCGTCTTGTATTTTAATTTTAATAGGTAGTAGCCCTTTTGCTTACTTGTCTATAGTTATATAGTTAATAAAAGATAAGATATTGTTAGTGTTTACCTCCTTAAGGGTTAAGGCTAGGGCTAATAAATTAAATTCTCCTGGGATTAATTGGCGTTATAGGTTAAGTGTAGGTATTAGATTGTTTTTTAGGTTTAATATAGTGGCTAGTAAGGAATATTATCTTACTATTATAGGTTCCTTGGAAGTATAAAGTAAGGTAACTTGTAGACACGCTGCTTCTAGCAGCGCCTATAGTATTATAGAGATGTAGAATTGGTTATAGGCTGAGCGTCGGTGGTAAAAAGGCATAACGTAATGTTATGGGACGAGGGTAGTGGCTATAAGACGTATGTGTTTAAGGAGTCTACAAGATATTGCGTAATCGATCGTAAGGGTCGAGGGCGTAAGGAGGTGATATACCTACGCGTAGCTGACGTAAGCTGTACGCAAGGTGTACGCGAGAGCACGGGGCTCTTCTATGGAGGCCTCTGCGGTGGGGTTCCGTGACAATCTAGATCTAGGCCCTAGTACCACACTATTCTTCTTCTACTTTATCTACCTGTTTTTCTAATATATCTTCCCTACTTTAGGGTTCTTAGTTTATTCTTCTATAGGGCACCCTAGGGTCCCTCTATAGTTTACTTAAGCGTATCTTAATATACTTTATAATATTAGAGTTACATTCCTTTTATACCCTTTATATTACAGCGGCTTTAATATATAGATATAGGGGAGGGATACCAGCTTCCTTCTTAAGTAGTGCTATAACCATTTACTTATACCCGCCTGTTATACTCCAGAGATAGGCTATTTAGACCTTTTAGAGTAGTTTAAGGAGTAATTTAGGGGGGCCTTTCTTAGTTTCTCTAATGGCCCAGATACTGAATTTATATATTATAGTTAGCTAGACAACTGCTGTATATAGTAAGCATAACTTCTAAAAGTATAGACCTTATATAGAATTAATAATCCTAAATATGGCGGTGTACTATGCTTAGCCCTTATGGGCCGCCTATACTATATATGCGCTCTACTAAAGCTTGCTATCTACCTATACTCCTAATACCCTTAAGCCTTAAACTGGTTAACCCCTAAAGCCTTAGATATAAATTATATACTAAAGGTTTACAGATTGGTTACGTTCTCTTATAAAATAGATTAGTTGGTATTTCTCTAGTAAGAATTAGACTCTATATTATCTTGCCTATTCTATATAAGTATTATAAACTTTCTCTAGTATCCTATAATTCTCTATGGCTATTAGCCTATATATAATTAGGTTTATATTATTAATAAAGCCTATCCCCTAGGTTGCCCCTTCTTTAAAGGTCTTAAGTAGGTTGCTTATAAAGAAAAGGAAGAGTATAGGTAAAAAAGGTAATCTTTATAGTATTCCTATTACAACTATAATAGGGGGGCTCTAGTATCCGCTAAAGACTAATAATATTTCTTTCTGGCTGTAAACCCTTAAATAAACTATATAATCCATTCTAGGAAGCCCTTTGCCCTAAGAATATACAGGAGACACTTATAGGGTATGTTATTATAGGTGCCGCTAATATCTAGACTAAGCATTAATACTATAAAGTCCCTTTGTATAGCCTATATAGTTTTAATAGTAGCAGTAAGTAGTATAAGTACTAATAGCGTTAAGCAGTTCTTTCTTGCCCCTATTTGGCTTTATAGCAGTAGAGCGTATTCCTCTACTGTATTTACTATATAGTCCGCTATAACCCTCTCTAGGATCTTATTAAGGGTGTTTTTTTAGGGTAATAGGGCGGTAGCTTTTTAGGATTAAGTAGTCTGCTTTACCTTCTTTTTATAAAACTACTATTATTATAGATCTTCTAAGTCGCGGGTAGTAGCCTATTATAAAGTATACTTTAGCCATATCTATAAGCTAGGGTGCTATAAGTAGTCTATAGGTCTTTAAGGCTTTATTTAGAATCCTATTAGGTCTTAGTACTATATTATTTAAAAGGCGGCTAATAGTTCTAGCCATTTCTTCTATTGTTATATCGCTATTAACCTATAGGTAAGTTACTAGTGTTTTACCTATAATGTTACTAAGGTCTACTAGGGCTAGTTAGGGGAAGAACCTTTTTATAAGGATCTTTACCTTCTTATCATTATTATTAGTAGCCTATAATTCCTCTATCCTTTATAGGGATAGTAGGTATAGGTCTTCTACTAAGCGTCTTACCTTATTCTTTACCTATTTTACTATAGCCTAGAGACCCTTATTATAGGGGAGGCTTAAGTTAAAAGTATACTTATTTATAAACTATCTCTAGTTATTCCTTACTTCTTTCTTTAGGATATTCTTTAACTAGTTTCTTATATCTTTATATTATCTTTTATCTTTAGAGTTATGGCTACTTATATATTTCCTTCTTACTTATTATTAGCTAGCTATAAGGGCCGCGTATTATATAGACTATATATATCGCGCATAGGGGCCCAGTTATAAAACTAGGTAGTGCTCTTCTAACTTATTTTTAATTACTACCTAGATCCTTTTTAATCTTTAGTTAATTTCCTTAGGGGTAGCTAGTAAGCCTTGCTTATTTAGGATTAGGTAGATTTCCTTTAAGTCTTAAGGTTATTGCTTAACTATATTAAGAAAGCTATTGATTTTAAGCTTCCTTATTACGTATCTTTTGCTATTTAGTTACGCCTTAATATTTAGATCTAGCTATATCTAGATAGGGATATAGTCTAAGGTAAGTGCCTGTTCTTTTTTAGGGGTGTACCTTTTAAGTCTCTGGTATAGGCCATCGTCTATAAATATAAGGTTAATTATACTTTTAGTGGTGCCTTATTGCTATATAATTGCTCCTAGAGGGGTGGCCAGTTTAAGGCCCTAGATATCTATAGCCTTTAGTAGGCACTCTACCTGTTATTTAGCAGTAATATAAATACCCCCCTACTATAGGTAGTAGAGGTTTATATCTTCTAATAGGATAAACTCTATGCCTTTAGTTTCTAGTAGGCTTATTACCAATATAATATTCTCTATTTACAGTACCTCTTTAACCCTTAGGTTATAAATATTAATAATTTATACTGGTCCCCTATATGTCTAGATTATTATAACTATAATATCTAGATTAACTGCCTGCTATAACTATAAGGCTAGGCTAATAGTCTTACTAATTATAAAGTGTATATATATAGCTACTTTTAGTTTATATAGAAGCTAGAATTCTTAGGGACAGTATATTAATTATATGTAGGTATTATAGTATGGCTCTTATATAGTAAGAATATAGTATTCCTCTAGGTTTAGACTGTTTAGTAGGGGCCTTATAAAATAGTAGTTTATATTGCCGTAGTTATACTATATAATAGTTAGGTGGTAAACCCCTAGTAAGGGTCCTTTAACTCTCTTTTATTTTTACTTTCTTTAAAATATTTAGAACTTCTATCTCCTATATTTACTCCCTAGCTACTACTTATTTTATATAGAGCTTTCCATTTCTATATTTTGTGTTCCTACTAGTCCTTCTATATCTAAATTTATTATTATTTTAGGATTTTCCCCTATACTTACTGGTTAACTATAAGCCCCTTATAGGCTGGCTAAGTATATTATATTTATCGCATTAAGTCTAATTCTTAATTATCCTAGCCTTAAGCTTGCCGTAGCTGTTTATAGGGGTCTTCCTATAGGGCGTCCTCTCCCTCATATCCCTATTTAGTCTAATAATATTATATAGCATTATTTCTAGCCCGTTAAGGCTTAGGGTAGCTAGCTTAGCCCTCTAATATTAAAGGTAGGGAACGCTAAGAAGGCACTTATATCCCCCTAGCTTATTGCCTATTATTTCTATTTATATAACCTAGCGTATAGTTGTTTCTATAGCTATTATGCCCTTACCTTCTATCTTCTGTATTTAATATAATCTACTCTCTCCTATACCTTATATATGCTTTAGTAGCAGTTTACGCATTTTTTTTAGTCTTGGTTTATATAATGTCTTATATTATAGGGGCCTATATAGTGGCTACAGCACACCTATACTGCGTATATGGATTAGGTATTTCCCTATTATGCGCATTAATAGCATTATTTTAGCTATAGTCTATAGTTTTAGAGCCTTATATTATATATAAGACTATTTATAATTATCCCTTTTTGGATAAAGAGTTATAATAAATATAAATCTTTATAAGACATTAAATTTTTTTGAAAGGATTTTAATATATAGTAATAGAAAATATATTTTAAATATTATAGATTATAAAAGAGAATTAGTAGGATTTCTAAAAGAGTTATAGGTTTTAAATTTTAAAAAATTATTATAATAGCTAAGGCTTATATATATTATAAATTTACCTAGACTAAATTATTATTTATATTTATAGGGATTAAGCTTAGAAGCTCTTACTGCACCCGGCCTAAAAAGACCAAAACTATCTAAAGGAACCCTAAAGAACTCCTAGAGAATCCCCCTAAGATATATATATTGCAGGGGAGGCACACATTAAATAATAGTGGTTTGTACTTGCATGTGACCGCCAGAACTATGCCTAGCAATAGCCCTCTATAACAAAGATAGGTAAATACCATATTATAAAGCGGAAATATCTCTATTAAGAAGGCATCTAATAAAATATAAAGCCTATTAGACGTGTCTAGTATCTAAAACTATAGGGAAGTAACTATTAGCTATAATAAACTAACATAGCTAGCAGAATGGCTCAGCTAGTCTAGTGAACTTTAAGCACCCCTCTAGCAAACCCTTAATTAAATCCTCTAATAGATAAGGGAAAATAAAAATTAATAAAACCCCCCCTTGCTAGCGAACTATACCTAGACCGCTATAGCTATGCTTCTATATTATAGGGAACCTACCCCCCTTAAGATAATAACTGGGTATATAATTATAATATAACTAAATATTAAAAGAGCAGAGGGGCTTAGGGGATAATTAGAAATAGAAGTCCTTATAGAGATTTATAAAGAGGTCTATAACACTATTACAGTCTAACACCTTAGGAGTAAAGATATTAGAGTTACCCTAAAGGACCAATAGGTAAAGGAATAAGCTATAAGAGTAGGGAACAGGCTAGGAAAACGCATTAGTATAAAGGTACTCCGTGAAGATTTCCTAGTTAAAGTCCTAGCGGTTCCTATAAGCCTTAGGGTAGAAAAGGAACGCTAGGTGGATAACATAGCAACTATATAGGAGATAGTAAAACAAATGGAACGCCTTATACTAGGTTTTAAGATTACCTAAATCTAATAGCTTTAATAGGAAAATATAAACTAAGTATATAATAAGAACAATAAGAGGATATAAGGGTCGCTAGAGACTTGCTAGAGAGATACTTATTACAGGACACCTCTATAATACCTTATATATATCTACCTGTTTCTACCGACTTAGTAAGAAGAGACCAACCGCGAGACGGCAATCTGCTGGCAATCTACGGCAATCTAACGGCAATCTGCCGCATTCTGCTATATTCTGCTAAGTCCACCAAATCCTACCAAGCTCTGCCAGGACTGCTCCTTAAATCCTATTCTACTCTATACATATATTGACTAAGCAACTAAACTAATAATATATACCCTTTTTTCCTATTTCCTTACCTTCTTTCCTTATATAATGTCTTAACTTTATTATACAGTTTATATACATAGCTTAATAATATCTACTTTGCTATATATTATTATCACTTATACTCACTCTATAATACTATATTATGTTAAACTATATACTCCGTCCTGCCCTAACTAATATATAGAATAACCTAGAAACCCCCTTATCTATAAATAACCTATACACCCTATTTGCTAAATAAATAAGAGGTCTTTAAGAGGCTTTTATAGACGCTCTTACCTAATAAAAAGCTTAATATTATAAGACAATCTAATCCCTAAAAAAAGAAGTTAAAGAGATTTATTATAACCTACTATCTGCTATACCGTCGCCCCTACCTATCCCTATTAGCATTAACCTATAAACACTAAATAAGAAAAATATATCTAAAACTAACTCCTTAACCCTAAATTTGCTAGTTAATACCCCTAAAAAAAAGTTATCTAAACGCCTCCTTAATCCTCCTACCTATTCTAATAAGAGGAGTAAGCTATGCTTTTTTTTTTAACTAACTTTAGAATAAGCTAAGCGGTAATATTAATCGCTACCCTACCCCTAACAGTTAACTTTATTACGCTATAAGCCGCCTAAAAGAAGATGCCGCGGATACTATATACCTATTTTAACTAAGTACAGTAAAAGAACTAGTTACTATACTAGAAGTATTTTATAGCGACCCTAACTAAGTCGCTATGTTATAAAGGAAACTAAATAAGATGATATAGAGTTTTAAGAACTTCCTATTATACTTTACTAAATTCTACCGCTACGCTAAAGAGACTAGATAGAACAAACCCGCCTTAATTAATTACCTAGTAGAATCCCTAAACCCTAAACTAAAAGTATCTCTTATAGGAGTTAAACTGCTAGGTACCGTTACTAACTACGCTAATATTATTAATAGCCTATATAACAACTTACTACGCCTTGCCCTAAAATATATACCTTAATACTCTACCCCCTAACCGCCTAAGACCCGTAAGGACTTAGACGCTATAGATATTAATACTAGAACCCTTTCCTACGCCCTAAAAGGATTTGCTAAATAAAAGTAATGCATTAAATATAGCCTCTATTTTAAGTATAGAAGTAACACCTATATCTCTAGCTACTGCTTTATCCCTTTTTAAAAGAATTTATAAACGGCCAGTACTAGTAGCCGTTTACCATACTAATCTTCTAGTTATTGTCCCTAATCTTTACCTAGTTCTAGCCCTATATCTAGTAAGTACTACTTATAAGGATAAAGTTATAACTAATATTCTATAGGAACCCCTGCCTACTCGCTACTAAAAGGTATATTTTAGAGTTAAGTCGCTTTTTAGGATAGCTATATTATAGGATCTTGTTAAATATATTAAATATTACAAACCCTAACTTTTAGGATTGTAGTATAACTATTAACTGCCGTCTTTAGTAAAAAGGTTAATAGGTTAACGTTTAAGTCCTAATTAATATAGGAGCTAGCGGTATAGAATTTATTAATAAGATCTTTATATAAGATAATAAGTTTACCCTAATATCCCTTAACCGGCATATTAATATATTTGGATTTAATGGTAAACGCACTATTTTAAGCCGTATTACTTATATAGTAGTTCTAAAACTCTAATACCTAAACTATAAATAATTAATTAAGCTCTTTATAACTACCCTAAATTACCTAGTAATCCTTAGACGACCCTAGATAAAGCTATATAAGGTAACTATTAATTAGAACAACCTTAAGCTTTTATTTACCGCCTCCCATTATAAGTAGAAGTGCTTTATAACTTACTACTTAAGCCTTAAACTAAAATCTGAAGAATCTACCAGAATCTACCAGTCTAAAATTTCCACTAACGTCCACCTTATACCTAAAAGGTCCACCTAATTCCACTAATCTAAGAATTCTACCAAATTCTACCAATGTAAGACTTCTACCAACTTCTACTAAGAACCCAAAAATAATATACAACTATATAAACTAACTCTAACTACTGCACCCTAAACCAAGCAGAAGCTTAAGCTTAATATATAAAAGTACTAAAAGAACTGGTATTCTACTATAAAAAGAATACTTAAAGAACCTAAACCCAAACCTGATACTAACTCCATACCTAATACTAAACCTAAAACTAAATAAGAAACCATATAAGAAACTAAGGATAACCTAAGTTTACTTAATACCTTAGATATTTACATAATTGGAGCCACTCTGCTGGCATAACTTGCTAGGAAACTAGAATATATAATCTTTACTATTATAATGGGCAATATTAAAAAGGCCTTAGCACTAAAGAAGTATACTAACCCCGCTATAAAGGTACCAGTAGAGTACTATAATTATTTAGATGTATTCTTATAAAAGGAAGCTAATAAGCTACTAGAACGCCGTCTATATAATTATAAGATTATAGTTAGAGAGGGAAAACATCCTAGATTTAGACCCTTATATAGAATATTCTAAAATAAACTCTAAGTACTATAAAAGTACTTAGACGAACATCTGGATAAAGAATTTATTAGAGTAAGTTCCTCGCCTATAGCCGTACCTATAATCTTTATTAAGAAACCTAGCGGCGGTTTATACTTCTATATAAACTACTAAGCTCTTAATACTATTACTATTAAGAACTAATACCTAATCCTATTAATCTAAGAGACACTAAACTAATTAAGTAAGGCTCGCTTCTATATAAAGCTTAATATTATCTACGCATTTAACTACCTCCGTATCGTAAAAGGAGATAAATGGCTTACTGCATTTCATACTTAATACGGATTATTTAAATACTTAGTAATGCCATTTGGCCTTATAAATACCCCAAGTTTATCCTAACACTTTATAAATAATACCCTACGCCCATACCTGGACGTCTTTTATACTACTTATATTAACAACATCTTAATATATAGCAATAATCTGGCTAAATACTAAAAATATATTAAACTGGTTCTATAAGCCTTACGCAAAGCTAGCCTATAATTAAATATATATAAATGCAAGTTTCTATAACGGGACTAGCCCAGTTACAGTAGGAATGTCTTAGTAAAACACTTAACAGATAAATTCCAACGCTTTGATCAAATTCTGCCAAATTCTACCAAGTCAATCGAATTCTGCCGAATTCTGCCAGCTTGATTGACTTCTGCCAAGTTCTGCCAGATCAATCGAATTCTACCAAAGTCCGTCCGCGTGCGCACGTACGTACGCATCAACCAAGACCCCTAACTATTTAATTATAAGATTCTCTAGTTATTCCTTTCTCTTCTTTACGCAACGTCTTGTTCTCTGCAAGAGCTATATACCCTTAGATTTAGATAGAATTTATATTATTCCTTTAAATCTTCCTTAAAGCCTCTTCGCGCCCTTATATTACATTGCGTTAATACCACTACCCTTAAAATGGCAAACGAACTTAAATCCGCCACATTAACTATTATGGCCCTAGTTAGGGAACAAATGACTATAATGCAACAGTCCTTTATGGATACCTTGGCCCAGTAACGAGCTATACTAGAAGCCCAGTATTAGCAATTAATTAAAGCAATACGTAAAGAACTCTACAACACTAAAGTACTTGCGTTAGAAACCCTAACAGCAATACCTACAAATAAGATTAAGATAACTGTATGTAAACCTAGCCCGTTAAATGCAAACCCTAAACTAGTAATGGTAACTTAACCTATACCTGTAACAAACCTAGTACTTACTATAAAATTAAAAAAGCTTCCTAACCCTCTAATATTTAATGGAAATTAAAATAACCTACGTCCCTTTATAACTAAGCTCCGTCTTAAACTTTTAACAAACTATAACTAATACCCTACCAAAGCTAGCAAGATTAGCTATGGGATGTCTTATTTAAATAAAGACGCTGTATAAACTATGGACCTATTCTTCTATAACGGCACCTTTGTTAATTTTGAAACCTTTATCTCTCTATTAGAACAAACGTACAATAACGCCAGCCGCGAACACACCACTGTTACCAAACTTAAAAACCTATAATAATGGAACCGAGAATTTACTAGCTTCTTTTTGGAATTTTTAGGCCTTATTAGCAAACTGGATTAGAATAAAGCCGCTAAAGTTACTGCTCTTTAATAAGCTATTTCGGATAAAATTAGAGCACAGTTGGTAGGTAGGGAACTATTAAAGGACCTACCTAAATTTGCTATAATATGTTAACAAATTAATAAAGACCTTTAATATAACAAATAGACTCGTTCCCTAAAGCCAACCACACCTTGTGTTTAAGACTCTACGAAACTAATATATACCCTAAAACGCGACCCTTCTCCAAAACCTATGCATAACCCTATAGACCTCAACGCCACTCGATTCTACGCACCCTTAGGAACCGACAAACAAAGAACTTAAGCCGCAAATAGAGAATGCTTTAGATGTGGTAGAAAAGGATATATCTAAAGGAATTACTAAACTCACCCTTTTAAAAAAGTCCGCTGTAGTTCCTTCTAGTCTTTAAATCGCACCCGCTCCTTAAATCACACTTATTCTTTAAGCCGTACTCGCTCCTTAACTTATACTTGTTCCACAAATCATACCTAGTCGTTATAAAGCATCTTATCTTTAGCTAACTTGGAAAACGAATCATCCTAGGGCCAAGTCGCGCCTTAGAATAAGAAGTGGAAGAGTATAAGTATCTAGGCTCTTCTAGCGCTAATACACAACACGACTCCCTTAATGTACTTAGCGAAATTTAAATACTTAAAAAATGGAAGGAGGTACAAATCCTAATAGATAATGGAGCCACCAGCATAGGCTTTATTAATACAAACTATATAAAAACTTGACGCCTAAATTTAAAGAAACTTGATAAGCCCTAAGGCCTATAAGGCTTTAACGGCAAACCCTTAATACATAGCGAACTAACGCACTACGCTCTTATAAAATTATAGATAGGTGAATACCTTGAATATATTTCCCTGTTTATAACACCTTTAAAGCATTATAAGGTAATACTTAGACACGGATAGCTAAAACGACACAACCCTTTAATTAGCTGGGTTAAAGAAACACTAAAGTTCCGTACAACCTACTGCTAAAGTTATTGCTTAAAAAACTATTTGCCCTACAAACATGCACACAACTATTTAAATTTAAAATAATATAAATTACCCTTGCCACAAACCTTAAAATAATATAATAAAGCTATAACTGCCGATTGCAGTAAAGAATGTAAAGATGTTATATTAAAACCTCTTAAAATTTATATAATATAGGCCGCACCCTTTATCTTATTAGTAAAAAGACGAGATTATAAAATCTTTGCTATAACTATAGAAGATATTAAGAAAGCACTAGAACCGAAATAGTATATTAATCCTCAACCTTTTATACCTAAAGAGTACCACAATCTAATTAATAAGTTTAAAAAACAATTTGTAGATTAACTAGCCCCATACCAAGATAAGCACAATTTTAAGATAGAACTTGAGCCTGGTATAACACCAAAGTTCGGTCCGCTATATGGTATATTATAAGAAGAACTGCTTATAATGCGATAATACCTTAACAAGCATCTAAAAAAAGGATTTATTTGCCCTAGTTAATCTCCATTTGCCTTACCCATACTATTCATTAAAAAGCCAGGAGGAGGCTTAAGATTTTATATTAATTATTAAGCTCTAAACACAATTATAATTTAAAACTAATATCCAATTCCCCTAATTCAAGAAACGCTTAACCGTTTAGCAAAGGCACGGTACTTTATAAAGCTTAATATAGTCGCTGCCTTTAATAAAATCCGTATACGTAAAGGAGATAAGAAGTACACAGCTTTTTATATATAATAGGGACTCTTTAAATACCTAGTAATGCTGTTCGGCGTAAAAAACGGTCCCAGTACGTTTTAGTAATACGTTAATAATACGCTTTGTGAATTCCTTAATGTATTCGTTACCATGTATATTAATAATATCTTAATCTACTCATCCTCGCTTTCTAAACATTGGAAATATATTAGAATGGTTCTTAAACGCCTACAAGATGCGGGCTTATAATATAATATTAAGAAATACAAGTTCTACGCGTCCGAGGTTACGTACTTAGGCTTAATTATATCCCATAACGGAATTAAAATGGACCCAGAGAAAGTCGCCATAATTATAAACTAGGGAAGCCCTAGTAATATATAAGACGTTTAAGGATTTCTAGGATTTATAAACTTCTATTATTAATTTATTAACCACTTCTTGGAAATTGCCCAGCCATTAATAAACCTAATAAGAAAGAATATAAAATTTAAATAGACTACTAAATACAAATAAGCTTTTAACAACCTAAAGCATCATTTTATAACTGCTCCAATTCTTGCCCACTTTAACCCTAACCTTAAATGCATTATCAAAACAGATTCGTCTAATTATGCACTAAAAGGAGTGTTATCGCAATATAATAAGAACGGCGAGCTACATCCAGTAGCCTTTCTCTCTTAGAAACTTACCCCTACTAAATTAAACTACAAGATATATAATAAGAAACTACTTGCAATTATCAAATGCTTTAAACAATAGCGTCCCAAGCTTAAAGGATTGTTATTCCTAATATATATATTAACAGACCATAAGAACCTGCAGTACTTTATAACTATAAAACAATTAACACAGCGCCAAATTCGTTGGGCCGAATACCTCTTACAATTTAACTTTAAGATTATGTACTAACTAGGCAAACTTAATTAGAAGCCTAACGCATTAATATAACAATTATAGGACCTACCTGCGAACGCTTTAGACGAACGGATTACAAATTAATTACGGATCTTACTACCCCCTAAACGTTTCAAAAAGCTACATCCTATATTCCTAGATGCGGAACTTAATAGAAATGAATTAGAAGTTAATAAATAGGAAATAGAAATCAATAAGCTAATAGAACACAAATATAAAAACGACGCATGGATAATAGATATAATAAAAGCAATTCAAACAGGAAAACGACAGTATAAGGATATTATACTTGCTAAATGCAAAATTCGAAACAATTGATTGTACTATTAATAGAAAATAGTAGTTCCGAATTCCAAACCTTTATAATTCAAAATACTTAATTTTATATACGACTCCCCTATAGCAGGGCATCCTGGCCGTGTAAAGACCTATAAGATTATTTAACAAGTATACTACTAGCCTATAATGCACAACTATATACGAAAATACGTTCGAGCATGTAGGATATGTATGCGTAGAAAGACCTCTTATGTAAAGAAGTAAGGAGTACTTCGACTACTACTAATTCCAATATAAAGATGGCGCGACATCTTGATTAACTTTATAGTCGACTTGCCTAGTAGTAATAGATTTATAAATATTATAGTAGTCATTAACCGCCTTATAAAAATGCAATATATAATTCCCATGGACTTAATTAATACAATATTAGTAGCTAAATGTTTTATTAAGCACGTCTTTAAGCTACACGGACTTCCTAACTTAATAATATCCGACCGTGGAAGCTAGTTCGTTTTAGACTTCTGGCAAGCTCTATATAAATAATTAAGCATTTAAATATAACTCTTAACTATATTTTATCTAGAGATAGATAGTTAAACCAAAATTGCGAACGCGATTATAGAACAATACCTATAAATATACTGCTCCTACCTGCAAGACAACTGGGAAAAATGGCTGCCTTTAGCTAAGTTTACTACGAATAATACAATAAACGTATTAATAGGCGTGACGCCGTTCTACGCAACCTATAGACAAAACCCTTAACTCGGATTTGAACCATAACCTAAAATTAACATAATAGGACCCACGATTAAATAGATCCAGTTAATTAATGCGTATAACTTCGCTGATTGAATAAAGCAGTTAATAGAACTGTTATAAAGTAAATTAACGTACGCTTAAATGGTATAGGAATGGCATGCGAACAAAGGACAAGCTCCTATATAGGACTTTAAGGAAGGTAACATGGCTTACCTAAATATACAAAACATATGGACTTAACGGCCCTTAAAGAAACTTAATTAGAAGTTTGCGGGCCTATACTAAATTAAGAAGAAACTAAGCCTATACGCCTATAAGCTTAAACTGCTAACTAAGATGAAAATACACCTAATGTTTTATATAAGCTTGTTATAACCTTTAAAAGATAATCCTATAACTCGTGAAGTGCCGCTACTACCTCCCGTAATTGTTAACAACGGCAACGGTTTTTACTTCATTAACTTAATTAACAATATGCGATAGAAACTATAATCTAAACAATTTAAACTTCCTATTAAGTGGGAAGGATATAAAATATAAACCTAGGAAACCTATAACTAGATTAAGGCCAACACGCCTACCTTAGTAAAAGAATTCCATAAAGACCATCCTTTGCGGCCTGCTCCGGCTGGATGGATATAATATAAAGGTAAACAATTACCACCTAACATAAATACACGAAACATAATAGCAGGAAACTTAAAATTAAAAAGAACTTGAAATGCATCACAACGCTTATAACGCGATAAGTTATAAATTCTTAACTAAATTAAATTATTTTGGACCTTCGGCTAAAGGGGGGGGTACTGTAACGGGACTAGCCCAGTTACAGTAGGAATATCTCGGTAAAACACTCAATAGATAAATTCCGACGCTTTAATCAAATTCTGCTAAATTCTGCCAAGTTAATTGAATTCTGCCGAATTCTGCTAGCTTGATCGACTTCTGCTAAGTTCTGCCAAATCAATCGAATTCTACCAAAGTCCGTCCGCGTGCGCACGTGCGCACGCATCGACCAAGACCCCTAACTATTTAATTACAAGATTCTCTGGTTATTCCTTTCTCTTCTTTACGCAACGTCTTGTTCTCTGCAAGAGCTATATACCCTTAGATTTAGATAGAATTTATATTGTTCCTTCAAATCTTCCTTAAAGCCTCTTCGCGCCCTTACAGTTTTATAAAACGGAAGTCCTATACCTTAGACCTATTATTTCTATAGATGGCGTATAAATGGACCCTAAGAAAGTTAAAGTAATTATAAACTAGTAAGAACCTAAGAACGTTAAGGACGTAAAGGCCTTTATGGGATTCGCCAACTTCTACTAATAGTTTTACCCCTTATAGCCTTAACCTAAAAGGATAAAGCCTTTATCTTTAATAAGGAATATAAAAAGGCCTTTACTTATCTAAAGGTTATGTTTACTACTGTATCTATACTCTAACACTTTAACCTAGACTAAATAAGTGTTGTAGAAGCTAACTTATCTAATTATGTTACTAGAGGCATTCTGTCTTAATATAATAAGGAAGGAGTATTACACCCTATAGCATATTTCTTAAAACAACTAAGCCCAGCTAAATATAATTATAAGATCTATAATAAGGAATTACTAGCTATTATTAGATGCTTTAAGTAATGGCGACTAGAACTGGAAGGAGCTAGATTCCTAATTAAAGTCCTTAGCAATTATAAGAACCTATAGTACTTTATAACTATAAAATAGCTAAGCTACTGTTAAGCCTACTAGTTAGAATATCTATCCCATTTCTAATTCTTAATTATATACCACCTAGGCGTTTAAGGCCAAAAGCCTAATGCCCTAACCTAACGTTTATAAGACGCACCAGCTTAAGAAGAAGCGCGTTCCCACCGTAATTAGACCCTACTCCGCCCTAAGCTATTTAAACCCCCTACTAAAAATCTTACGGTATACGTCCGTAAAATAACCAATTAACTAATTAAATAGATTATAGCTAATAAATACTTAAATAATAAGTTTATCTAAGAGATGCTTAAGCTAATTTAAGACGGCATTAGATGCTCTAAAAAGATTTCCCTAAGTAAATACAAGGCCTATAGAGACCACTTATACTACTAAAACCGCCTAGTTATCCCCAATTACAATAAACTTAAGCTTAAGCTCCTTAAACATATATATAACCTACTAGTAGCCAGTTACCCAGGCTAAGGAAAAACCCTAGAACTACTTTAATAAGAATACTACTGGCCAAATATGCATAATATAATATAAAGGTATGTCTCTAGCTGCCATACCTGCCAACGAGCTAAAGCTTTATATAAGATATATAACGGCTTTCTAAAGCCACTGCCTGTTCTAGACTAAAGATAAAAGGACATCTTAATTAACTTTGTTATTAAGCTCCCCATAAGTAAAGGCTGTACAAATATTATAGTAGTTATAGACCAACTATCTAAAATAAGACACTTAATTGCCTGCCCTAATATGTTAATACCTGCCATTGCCTAACTATTCCTTAATCACATATAGAAACTCTATAGACTCCCTAAAACGATTATCTCTAATAAAGGCCGCTAGTTTATCTCTATATTTTAAAAAGAACTAATTACCCAACTCCGCATTAAAGCACTATTGTTTATAGTATACTACCTAGAAATAGATGGTTAAACAGAATATACAAATGCTATAATAGAACAATATATATAGATATATACGTCGTATCTATAGGACAACTAAATAGACTAGCTTATATTTACTAAGTTTACTGCAAATAACTCCATCTTAGAAACTATAAAGGTCTCCCCATTCCTAGCTAACTATAGCTAGCATCCGCGAATGGGTTTTAAACCCTTTAGTAATGTTCCTTACCTAGCTTATTAGGCCTTACAAGTTACAGAAGCAAATAAATTTATAAAGAAGATAGAAGAACTATAAGAGTTCCTTACTAATAAAATAATATAGGCCTAATCTATCTATAAAGCTACAGTAAATAAGAACTAAACCCTAGTACTAGCCTACTAAAGTAATAACTTTGTCTAGCTAGATATAAGAAATCTAAACATAAAATAACCTACTAAGAAACTTAATTGGAAGAACGCCGGCCCTTATAAGGTTAAAAAAGTTGTCTCTCCTTATGCCTACTAACTAAAGCTCCCTAATACGGTTAAAATCCACCCCGTATTCCATACGTTAGTCCTCTACCCTACCGCCCCTATATTAAACGCCCTGCCTAGACAGATCTAAGACCCTCCCCCACTAGTTAAAGTAGATGGTAAGGATAAGTACCTTATTAGAAGAGTTAACAATATTAAGTATAATAAACAGAAACGTAAATATATATACCTTACAAAATGGAGTGGCTTTACTGAGCCCTTATGAGAACCTGTTAACTTTATAAGACTTATATAAGCCGCAGAAAACTTTTATAAACTCTACCCAGAACTACCACAGCCCTATTTTATAGAAGCTCGAGTTTAAAGGGGGGGTATTATTATGGGACACCTCCGTAATACCTTATATACATCCACCTATTTTCACTAACTTAGCAAGAAGAGACTAACCGCGAGACGGCAATCTGCTAGCAATCTATGGCAATCTAACAGCAATCTGCCGCATTCTGCCATATTCTGCCAAGTCCACTAAATCCTGCCAAGTTCTGCCAAGACCGCTCCTCAAATCATATTCTGCTCCGTATATATATTAACTAAGCAACCAAACTAACGATATATACCCTTTCTTCCCGTTTCCTTACCTTCTCTTCTTATATAACGTCTTGACTTTATTACATAGTTTATATACGTAGCTTAATAATATCTACTTTGCTATATATTATCGTCGCTTATACTTACTCCGTGACAATACTAGTTAAACGCATAGCTCCCTTATTAGTAGTATATATATACTAGGAATGCAAAAACTCCTTATCTAAAAAGGAATAATTATAAATAGCCTTATATATAATATAAGGCTCTATAACTACAGACTACGCCTGGAATAATACTATTGCTATATATAATAGGGTTACACCTAATCCACATACGCAGTATAGGTATACTACGGCCACTATATAGGCCTCTATAATATAAGACACTACTTAAATTAAGACTAAATAAAATGCGCAAACTGCTACTAAAGTATATATAAGGTATAGGAAAAAGAAGACTATATTAAATACAGGAGATAAAAAATAAGGGCTTAATAGCTATAGGAATAACTATATGTTAGGTTATATAAATAGAAATAATAGACAATAAGCTAAGGGGACGTAAGTGCCTTTTTAGCATTTCTTACCTTTAATATTAGGAAGCTAGGCCAGCTATCCCAAGCCTTAATAGGTTAGAAGCAACGCCGTATAATATTACTAGACTAAATAGGGATGTAAGGGTTATAGAGGATATAAGGGAGAGGATACCCTATAGGAAGACCCCTATAGATAGCTATAGCAAGCTTAAAACCAGGATAATTAAGAATTAGACTTAATACGGCAAATATAATATTTATAGCCAATCTATAAAGGGTATATAGCTAACTAATAAGATTAGGGGAATAACTAAAGACAATAATAGATTTAGATATAAAAGTGCTAGTAAGAATACAAAATACTAGAATGGAAAGCTCTATATAAAATAAGTAGTAACTAGGGCGTAGATATAAAAGATAGAAGCTCTAAAAATCCTATAGAAAGTAGAAATAGAAGAAGTAAGGAATAAAGGAAAGATAAAGGACCCTTACTAGGGGTCCGCTACCTATCTATTATATAGTATAACTGCAGCAATATAAACCACTATTTGGTAAGGCCCCTATTAGACAGTCTAGACTTAGAGAAATATTATATCCTTACTATACAAGAGCTGTATTATAATAACTACACATAATTAATATACTGCCCCTAGGATTTTAGCTTCTATATAAACCAAAAGCAGCTATATATATATGCTTTATAATTAGCAAGGCTATTAGCCTATCCTTATAGTTATAGCAGGCAGTTAACCTAAATATTATATTTATAATAATCTAGATATATAGGGGACTAGTATAAATTATTAATATATATAACCCTAGGGTTAAAGGAGTCCTATAAACAGAGAATATTATATTAATAATAAGCTTATTAAAAACCAAAGGTATGGAGTCCATCCTATTAGAAGATATAAACCTCTACCACCTATAGTAGGGGGGTATCTATATTGCTGCTAAATAATAGGTAAAGTGCCTACTAAGAGCTATAGATATCTAGGGCCTTAAACTAGCCACCCTCCTAGAAGTAATTATATAGTAATAAGGTACTACTAGAAGTATAATTAGCTTTATATTTATAGACAAAGGCCTATACTAGAGACTTAAAAGGTATAACCCTAAAGAAGAATAGGTACTTGCCTTAAACTATATCCCTATTTAGATATAGCTAGATCTAGATATTAAGGCGTAACTAAATAGTAAAAGATACGCAATAAGGAAGCTTAAAATAGACAGTTTCCTTAATATAGTTAAATAATAACTTTAAGACCTAGAAGAAATCTACCCAATACTAAACAAGTAAGGCTTAGTGGCTACCCCTAAGGAAATTAACTAAAAACTAGAAAGGATCTAGGTAGTAATTAAAAATAGGCTAAAAGAGTACTGCCTAGTCTTAAAACCGGGCCCCTATATATAACATATATGGTCCATATAATGCGCGGTTCTTATTACTAGCCAATAATAAGTAAGAAGGAAATATATAAGTAGCTATAACCCTAAAGATAAGAGATAATATAAAGACACAAGAAACTAGTTAAAGAATACCCTAAAAAAAGAAGTAAGGAATAACTAGAAACGGTTTATAAACAAGTATATTTTTAACTTAAGCCTCCCCTATAATAAGAGCCTTTAGGCTATAGTAAAATAGGCAAAAAAAAAGGTAGGGCATTTAGTAGAAGATCTATACCTACTACCCCTATAAAGAGCAGGGGAATTATAGGCCACTAATAATAATAATAAGAAGGTAAAGATCCTTATAGAAAGGTTTTTCCCCTAACCAGCCCTAGTAGACCTTAGTAACATTATAGGTAAAATACTAGTAACTTACCTATAGGTTAATAGCAATATAATAATAGAGGAAATAGCCAGAACTATTAGCCGCCTTTTAAATAATATAGTACTAGGACTAAATGGGATTCTAAATAAGGCTTTAAAGACCTATAGACTACTTATAGCACCCTAGCTTGCAGATATGGCTAAAGTATACTTTACTATAGACTACTACCTATAACTTAGTAGAGCTATAATAACGGTTGTTCTATAAAAAAAAGGTAAAGTAGATTACTTAACCCCAGGAAGCTACTACCCTATTACCTTAGAATATACTTTTAGTAAGATTTTAGAAAGGGTAATAGCGGACTATATAGTAAATATAGCTAAGGAATACGCCTTACTACTATAAAGCTAAATAGGGGTAAGAAAGAACTGCTTAACACTATTAGTACTTATGCTACTTACTACCACTATTAAAACCGCATAGGTAATATAAAGGGACTTTATAGTATTAATGCTTAGCCTAGATATTAGTAGTGCCTATAATAATATACCCTATAAGCGCCTCCTATACATCCTTAGGGTAAAGGGCTTTTTAGAATAGATTATATAGTTTATCTAAGGGTTTATAGGCTAGAAAGAAATATTACTAGTCTTTAGCGGATACTAGAGCCCCCCTATAGTAGTTATAATAGGAATACTATAAGGATTACCCCTTTTGCCTATTCTCTTCCTCTTCTTTATAAGTAACCTACTTAACTCCTTTAAGGAAGGGGCGACCTAGGGAATAGGCTTTATTAATAATATAAACCTAATTATATATAGGCCAATAGCTGCAGAGAATTATAGAACACTAGAGAGAGCCTATAATACCTATATAGAATAGGTAAGATAATATAGAGTCTAATTCTTACCAGAGAAATACTAGCTAATCTATTTTATAAGAAAACGCAATTAATCTATAGATCTCTAGTATGTAATTTATATCTAAGGCTTTAGCGGTTAACTAGTTTAGGGCCTAAGGGTATTAGGAGTATAGGTAGACAGTAAGCTCTAATAGAGTGTATATATGGCGTAAGCGGCCTATAAGGGCTAAGTATAGTATATTATATTATCTAGGATTGTTAATTCTATATAGGGTCTATACTTCTAGAAGTTACGCCTACTATATATAGCAGTTGTTTAGCTAACCATAATATATAGATCTAGTATTTAGGCCGTTAGAGAAACTAAGAAAGGCCCCACTAAATTACTCCTTAAACTACTCTAAAAGGTCTAAATAGCCTACCTTTAGAGTATAATAGGCGGGTATAAGTATATAGCTATAGCACTACTTAAAAAGGAAGCCAATATTCCCTCCCTATAACTATATATTAAAGCTACTGTAATATAAAGAGCGCAAAATAAACGCAACTCTAATATTATAAAGTATATTAAGATATACCTAAATAAACTATAGAGGGACCCTAGGGTGCCCTATAGGAGAATAAACCAATAACCCTAAAGTAGGGAAGATATATTAGAGAAATAGGTAAAGAAAGTAGAAGAAGAATGGTACTATATTAGGGCCTAGGCCTATATAAAGGAGAAAGGGAGACGCGTAAGAGGCTAGTAAAGATAATAGTAAGAAAGAGAAAGGAGCTAAAGTAGAGTATAAAAGAACGCTGGAAAACTATCTACCGTAATATAATATTGGTTAGACCAACGCTAAAGAGGTAAATGGGAGTTAAAGGTATAGAGGCTAACTTAGGTAAGAGGAACCTAAGCTATAGCATAGTTAATACTATAGGGGGTAAATACTTAAGGGCTCTAAAAAGTCCTAATAAAGGTAGAAAATATAATAGCAATACTTTTAAAAATAGGAATAATAGGACTAAAAGATTGGCTCTACTGGGTAAATATCCTAGTAGGTAGCCTAAGATATAAATATAGCTGGCTAAGATAGACACTAAAACATATAATACTGCTATACCCCTTATATACCAATTCAGAAGTAATGCTCTTAGTAGCTAGTATAGAGAACTATAATATACTACTCTTAATATAAAAAGGTCTTAAGGCGGTTACCTAATAGCTTATTAGCTAAAATATGCTAGACCAATTTTAGGTTATAAAGGAAATGGTAATAGAAGATAAAGGGGCAAGTAATAGGCGCCCCCTATTAACTCTATAGTAGTAAAGTAAAGTTTATAATACTAGCGTATCTATAGGCTTGTTACGGCAGTAGTAGTTCCTAAAAAGGTTAAAAAGTAAGGTAGAAGAGCACTATGGGCAACTTATAGGCGTTAAGTAGGCGAGTCCTAAAAGGCAGGGAGATAGATTACTGGGTTTTTTTAAGTAGAGTTTTCTCCCTATATATATATAAGGAGTAGTCCGCGTGGGCCTAATAGGGATCTAAATTGGACATTAAGCAATAAATAATTATTATTATATATTATAAATTTTAGATATTTTTTAAAGCTTTAAAATTAATAATATAGTTATTATATAATAATTTGGTATAGATTTTATCTTAAAAATGCGCTTAGCATAGAGACTTTTAACAAGGTATAGGGTATATAACGGTAACTTCTATATTACGATCTACACCCCTTAATCAAGCCTTTTTTGGTGTAATATTACGATAATCTGACTTTGGGCAATATCGTTAAGCTCCTACCACCAATATCGGTATAACTAGTAGAGAATTTATATGGGAGAGGGCCCTATATAGCCTATAAGGTAAATATCCTAAACCTTTTTAGGTATTAAAATCATTTTTTTCCTACTTATTCACCCAATCCGTAACTCTTAATATAATAATATCATTGGTATTACGGGGTTACAGCTAAGCGTAGTCCGGAAAAAGTTGAACGTAGTCGCCAATGGGGGTTGGCGAAAGCTAAGCGTGGTTACCAATAGAGCGCTAGAAAAAGGTCGGCGGTACTTAACTTTTACCCATATAGAACGCGCATCAGTAGCCACAATTTGCCTTTAGTGGCCGTGTGCATTGGATATACGGTGTATATACCAAGTATATGCGCATATATAACTATAAGATACCTATATTAAATAGCTTTATCGGCAAAATATGGTACCCTACCAATGGCCTCAATGGTTAGTAGTTAACGCAATTGGCGCGCAGTTAAGGGTATTTAGCAACTTAACTGACTAGCCTATGTTGTATTTTTTTAATATACAGTCTACGCGCAGCCTACGCGCAACCTACGCGCAACCTACTAGTAATCTGCATATTTGGCAACTATAATTATATTTAGAGCTATTTACCTCTTTTATACTAATAGTATATTTTAAATAAATAAAAGCTACTTTAAAGCTATTTATAAGGCTAGTAAAATAAATAATATTATTTTAGATAATTTAATATAATATGGTAATAGTTCTCTTCTATCTATCTACCTATTAACTTACCTACCTGCCTATCTACCTATCTGCCTATATTGCCTACCTATTTGTATTGCCTACCTATTTATATTACCTACCTATCTATATCGCCTACCTATTTATATCTGCCTACCTATTTATATCTACCTACCTATTAGCATCTACCTACCTGTTTATATCTGCTTACCTATCTGCATCTGCCTACCAATTTATATTTACCTACCTGTCTGCATCTACCTACCTATCTATATCTGCCTACCTATCTATACTACCTTAATTTAATTAATTAATTAAATTATTTATAGTGTTTGCTGGCTAGTTGTTATTATCTAGCTCTAGCAACGGTTGTCTAGTTCTAATAACGGTTGTCTAGTTCTAGCGACGGTTATCTAGCTCTAGTAACGGTCGTCTAACTCTAGTAATAGTTGTCTAGTTCTGGTGACAGTTATTTAGTTTTGGTAATAGTTGTCTAGCTTTAGCAATAATCGTCTAGCTCTAGCGACGGTTGTCTAACTCTAGCAACAGTTATCTAGCTCTAGCAATAGTTGTCTAGTAATGGTAACGGTCGTCTGGTTTTGGTAACGGTTATTTAGTTTTAGCGATGTTTATCTAGTTCCGGTAACGGTTGTTTAGTTTTAGTAATGGTTGTCTAGTTCTAGCAGTAGTTATCTAGTTCTAGTAATAGTCCTCTACTAGCTACCGTTCTAGTGCCTCCCTAAGTAGGGAGGATATAAGGAAGAAAGGAAGGGTAAAAAATAAGGCGGTAGAGGCATGTATAGAGGCTATTGGGAATATAGCGGGGACCCAATGCAGAGCTTCGTGTAGAGCCTCTGTACGTAGAGCTTCGTGTAGAGCCTCGTGCAGAGCCTCTGTACGTAGAGCTTTGTGTAGAGCCTTGTGCAAAGCTTCGTGTAGAGCTTCGTGCAGAGCTTCGTGCAGAGCTTCGTGTAGAGCTTCGTGCAGAGCTTCGTGCAGAGCCTCGTGCAGAGCTTCGTGTAGAGCCTCTGTCGCAGAGCTTCGTGCAGGGCTTCGTGCAGAGCTTCGTGCAGAGCTTCTGCAGAGCTTCGTGTAGAGCTTTGTGCAGAGCCTCTTGTAATTAGCATATAACTTAAATAATATATTACATTACCTTAATTGCATATTAAGGAATATATAAGTTGGTTAACTGCGTATTATTTAACTTTTAAATATGTTAAATTGGTTAACTGCGTATTATTTAACTTATAAATATATTAAGTTGGTTAACTACATATTATTTAACTTTTAAATATATTAAGTTGGTTAATTACATGTTAAATTAGTTAAGTTGCATATTAAGTTGGTTAATTGCGTGTTAAGTTGGTTAATTATATATCAATTACGTGAAACGCGCTTAACAAAGTCGACTTAAAACCTAGCCTGCGAATATTTTCCTAATGTTATTAATAAATGCATAAGTTAAGTATATGCTGAGTATATGCTAAATATAAGCTTAGCTTATATAGATAATAGTATACTCTACCTTTTTAAATAAGTAAGTATATATATTGCATATACTAAGCATATATATACACTTATAAGAATATATTACTGTAGTTAAACCACTTTTTAGTAAATATATAATATCTTAGTAGTGTATATGCTTAGCATATGCTTAGCATATATACCAATAAGAATATATTATAGTAGTTAAACCGCTTTTTAGCAAATATATAATATATTAGTTGTGTATATACTTAGCATATACTAAATATATATATAATATATACTTAGAGAGATATTATAATATAGCCTACCTTATATAAAATATAAAGGTAATACTTTAAAGAGTAATTAGTATAAGTAATTTATAAGGGAGTAAGGTCTCCTTAAGGAAAAGATAGAATTAATAGTATAAAAGTAAACATATGCTTAGTATATGCAGAGTATACACAAAGTATACGCAACATATATGTAAATGCTATATATTTATTAGTATAGCTAGAAACCGTATATGCTAAGCATATGCTAAGTATATACCTTACATATACCCCGTATATACAACTTATATCAAACTAGATCGGAGTTCCTTACTACCATCTTACTACTGTCTTCAAGACTAGAACCCTATGTCTTACTACCCCACTACTTACCTCGTATGTCTCATTAAATGTCTTATCAAATATCTTAATACCTGTTTCCATTACTGAATAACGACTACGTCGTCATTCTATTTGCCACCTATTTTATATATATAGAGAGCTTCTAGAGCTCTCTTTAATAAACAGAGTTCTTATACCTAATTGTCCGTTTAATGGTTATAAGCCCAGGCCAACTACTATATTATCTTTAATTCCAAAGCCTTTATTCTAATTAATTATCATCTTAATTATAGACAACTACAACAATAAACTCTTAATAAGAAACCAGACCTGTTATTATATCATCTGTTATCCTTATAAGCCCAAACAATTAGGACGAATGGATTAAGGTTATTAAGTTAAAAGCAAATAACAATTATCTCTAGGAGTATGTTAACCCATTAACACCTAAGACCGATTTACCGGGGCTTAAAGTACCTATTCGCGCCTTACCTAAGAATGCTAATAGCCAGGGGAAGACAAAGCTCGCAGAGCTAGATAAGGAGGAGAAGGAGAAGCTCCATACGCTTAAAGCCAACCATAGGGACAATATAAAGCTATACAGAAAACAGCTGTTAGCTCTTAATATGTTACACAGCCACATCCTAAGCTCTATCTTATATACCTACCTTATCTATACGTTTAAATGCACAACCACCTATAACGTCTTAGTGTCTCTTAAGAAGAGAATTGCTCCAACTGATAATACAAGAAAGCTTTAAGTAGCCACCCAGTATGCGCAGCTTAAGAAAGCGCCTCAGAACCAAAACTTTAAGGTCTAGTTAGAGGAGTAGGAGAAGGTATACACTAAGTGCAAGAAGCTAGATCTACCTAAGGTAAATAGTAATTATTTGGTAAGAGACTTTATATACATAGTCAATTCTATCACACCAAGCTAGTTAGAATATTGGAAGAACCAACTTAAAAGGCTTAAGTGGAAGAAGAAGACGCTTCCTAGCTTCTTTAAACTGGTCGAAATATACCAAAATCACCATTGTACGGAACTTGCCCAGAAAGGCAAGAGTCCATAAGAAGGATCCTTCGCAGTCACCTTTAAGAGTAAGTTAAGTAAGTCATCTAAATTAAAGCCTAAATTGTTAGCAGATAAGTAAAAGAAGGAAAGGCGACTGCCGCCAGAGTGCCTATATGGAAAGCGTTACTACTTTAACAAATGCTAATACATTGTAGAGTCGATTCCTTGCCTATTGTGGTTTAAACCAAGTAACAAAATCTAGAAGAAGGTGGATAAGAAGATCGCTAATACAACACCTAAAATTAAGGCTTGTATTAAGCAAATTAAAAAGGACGATTAAGCCAATAAGGACGATTAAGTTAATAAACAGCCAAAGGATAGCAACGAGCAGAGCTCTTAAGACCCCAAAGGAACCTTTGCGGTTCATCAAAAAGGAACCTATAATCTAGCTTCCGACTACAAGCTTCGCAACAGTGTTCTTCTCAGCGTGGTTTAAAATCAGCCAATCAGAGGAAATAAAATTATCGGCATTTACTGGGATTTTATTTTTTAGCCAATAAAATAAAATTTAATTTCCAAGAGCCCTTTTTATTAGCGACCCTACCAAGGCATAAGCACAGCAAGGAAGACGCATGCGGGCCTATACAATTGGATTGTCTATTAATAAGGATCTAAAGCTAAAGAAAGAAAAGGAGAAGGAGGGTAGCACTACTTAACGTTTTATATAATCCTCTAGTTATATAACTGCAACTATATCCGCTATAATCCACCGTTTTCCACCAGCGCCATAACACTTTTATTTACTTAAGATTCCACTCTATAACCAATTCTTAGAGCACTCTACCTTCTTAATATTTTTTACCCTAAGCTGTATCCTCTCCCAAGATATCATATAACATACTCCTAAGAAAACTCTCTCTGGTTTATCACTTATTACTAGTATTAATAGAATATTAATCGCCATTAATGAGAGCCTTAGCCATTATTGCTGTTATTAATCCTAGCACTACTAATTAAGAGCTAATATCCCCAAAATCAAATATAGTAGCTCGGTAATATAGTTCTTGTATTTATTCTAGCTTTATAGCTGAGCAAAAAGGTAAAGGTCCTCAAAAATCTTATTAAAATGGTCTATATTCTCTTTTAGCTTCAGAATCTTATCATATAATATAGTAGTATTTGGGGTAGAAGGACTATCTCCTCTATACTTTATCTCCCAGAGAGCCTTAACCCTATCAAGCACAGGCTTCTACCACTTCTTTTCCCAGTTTAACTTAATATACTTTATACAACAACTTAGATAAAGAATGATTGTAGTAGCGTATAAGGGGGAATCGTCTAACTTAAGGTAATACTTATCAAATACTTGCCAGCGTATATAGATATACTTACAGAAATCCTTATCAGCTTTATAGTATTCCTATTATAAGATTAATAAATTCCTAAGATAAGGGGAATAAGAGTTATATAAGGCTATTTTTAAAGTATCAAACAAGAGCATCTATTAAAGTTAGTACACCATTAATTATTACTTAATGTCCTTATGTTCTAAGGGTAACTTTATAAAATATTTAAAGAAACTTATATATTATACAAAGCATATCCCAGTCTAAGTTGGTTAACTTATCCTCATTAAGGGTGTCCTAATAATTCCTCCAGTACTTATAAATCACCCCATCCTTCTAGAGCGCAACATTAAGCATATAGAACCAGCTATTCCATCTTATATAATTATTAAGAGAAATTCTTCTTCTAGCAAAAGCCTTAATATCTTTTATATAACCTGCAGAACTTTATATATGGACAATAATATTATAAAGCTTGCCAAGGACACCCATATAATGAAACGTATCCCTTTAAATAGCTAGCTATACTTCACTAATTTCATCTCCACTTTTATCCTCTACTTCGTATAACTAGATTTGCTCAATACTAATAACATCCTTAAAAAGGAAAGCCTATATAGCAAGGTTAATAATATAGCCGTTATAGCGGATACGTTAATAAATAGGATTCTAGTTAATCTTCTCCTCTTTCTTTAGGTAGGCACCTACTATATAACAAAGAGTATTATTTATAGAAGCATTATCACAAACAATTGCACTAATCTGTTATATAACTCTAAAGTCCTATAGGACAGGAAGAAGAACTCCGAATTAATCCTCACCGCTATAAGAATGTACCATATAAAGAGCAAGAAGCGCCCTTAAAAGCTTCTGCTTATTCTACTAAGTAAAGTGCGTATAGACTATAATAAGAAGAAGCTTATTTAAAGACATCTAGATATCAAGCAAGATATAAATACTTAATATTACTGCCTAAAGCTTATCTTGTATAATATCCTTTTAGAAGAGCCAGGAGGTATTAATTAGTTTACTAACTTTAGAATAAGCTATTATAATAATATCGTCCACCTAAGGATTAAGAACATAATAAAGTATATAGAACTCTGGCCACTTAACCATTCAGAATAAAAGACATTATACAACAATTAATAAAATAAGAGCCTTATAAACTAGCTCCTTATTAAGGACTTTATAAAATATAATCTGGTTAATTTCTTCTCCTTAATTAGTAGCCGAGAGCCTCTTATATAACTCCTTAAGCCGCGTCTTTACTGTTATATAAATGCCTAGGCCGTCAACTAGACAATTAATTTAATGCTTACTTTTAAGGTAATTTTAAAGGTTTGTTATAGATTTTCCGCCATATAGTAGATCTATATAGTATTTACAATAATAGATCTTATTCTTCTTATATCTTTCTAGTTCATGGTCGTACAGCAGCCAAGTGTACTTGTAGAGAGAGATGTCCAATAGCCCACATACACTAGCTTCTGGTCCTTCAACCTTAGTGGATTTAAGAGTAGATAAGAAAATAGATGACTCTGCTTTAGAAGCCATTATACCGTACAATAAAAGATAAAATTAGAATAGTGGTTAATAGAATTCTTAATATTAGATAGGTAGAGCGGGGTATGCCAAGAGATTTTATTTTTTCAGCCAATTAATAAAAATAATAACAAATACGAAAATAAAATTATTTATTGATCTTATCAGATAAGATTTTATTTTAAACCACACTAAGTTCTTCTTAACTTAGGAACCACTATATACATCATTAACAATTAAGCCAGATTTATTAGTAATATCAAACCTACATCAGAGCAAATCTGCATAGGCTCATATATAGAAGAAATCATAGGCTATGGCATAGCTATAGTTATAATTAACCACCCAAAAGGGAAGAGACAGATACAGCTCTTAGGAGCAGCTTTTATACTAGGCTTTTATACTAACCTAGTATGCCTCCAAAAGCTTAATAACAAGGGAGTCTACTAGAGCAATAAAGAGAACACTCTTTACTACGGCGACAATAAGACGTACGCCTACTATAACTACCACTATAGTCAGATCACTATTAAATACAACAAGCTAAAGACGAACGCTTCACCAAAAGCCTTATTTGCGACTCAACCATCAAACCAATTATCAAAGCTATTAAAGCAATCATTAAAACAATCGTTAAAGCCTCTACCAAATCAAAAGGTGGAAGGACGGCAATGGCGCATTCAAAATGTAGTCGGGCAATTACCTAAGGAATTAAACTAGGGCAGTTATAAAAGGCCCTACAACAGTTAAAAATAAGTCCTATACAGTTAATAAAGCTTACAGGACAATATCAAAAAGGACACCTACAAGCAAAATCGCCAACCAAGGCATTGCGGTGAAGTCTTTAGCTCCAAATACCCTAGAGCAGAACAGTTCTGCGGAACGTTCTAGGGGGGTGAGTATGTCAGAGGACGAGGACGAGACTCAAGTAGATATCAGTGGAAGTCGACAGGTGGATTCTGGTGGAAATCAAAATCAAGCAACCGATCGAGAGGAGCACAATACTCAAGACGATGACGTAATAGGCCCGCAAGCCTCAAAGGACGATCTTCCTACCCCGATTTTGACGCCAGAACCTCAATCAAATACTACAACTACCGAGTCCTCAAGTCCCTCAACCAATCAAAAACCACAATTCAAATGCATTCCAGATGCAGGAGAGGAGGCGATTGAGCACCTTCCGCAGTCAGTGACGGGACCGATTATGAAAGGACCGACGGCGGTCAAATCTACGGCTTGTGGAGTCAGCAAGGCTCATAAAATTGCATTAAGAAAGCCACCAAACAAACGCCTTAGATGGCAGACATCTCGCAAGAAAAAGCTCAAGGCCCTCAAGGGAGAGCTAAGGAGGTTCGTGAAGAAAGGATCAATATTAAATGACGGCTTGACGAAGGCTCTGCCTCGTCAAAAGCACAAGACGTTCGTTCAGCAATTGAACCTCATTCACATCAAGGATCTAATTTAATTTGATTTGGGTGATATTTGGGCAAGGTAACTATATGGAGGATTTCTTTAACTCAACACCAAGTTTCTATCGTGACTTTTTGGTACTATACAGCAGCACAGAAGGCTCTGTGCAGCTGGGGGGGTGTGTCAAACTGGATCGGAGTTCCTTACTACCATCTTACTACTGTCTTCAAGACTAGAACCCTATGTCTCACTACCCCGCTACTTACCTCGTATGTCTCATCGAATGTCTCATCGAATATCTCAATACCTGTTTCCATTACCGAATGACGACTACGTCGTCATTCTATTTGCCACCTATTTTATGTATATAGAGAGCTTCTAGAGCTCTCTTTAATAAACAGAGTTCTCATACCTAATTGTCCGTTCGACAACTTATAATCTTTTTTATTTATTAAATACTTTAAATTCTAAAATAAAATAAAACTGTATATGCGCTGCTTATGCACAAACTCAGCGTGGTGCAAAGCTGAGCGTGGTCCAAAGTTAAATCTAAAGTTCGGACCACGTTGAACTTTTGGACCACGCCGAGTTTTTTGCGGACCACGCCGAGCTGTGACCCCAAGTTTCTGAGCGCTCACGCCAAGGACCGCCATATACCCTCTGCTGAGCTAGAGCTTACGAAAGCGAAGCTTGTAGCGCTTCAGCGCCTTGACAATAGCAAGAAGGGCCTTGAAACAGAGCTTCAAACAGCTATACCGTTATTGACGCCCTCCACGCTCAGATCTGCGCGTTGGAGAGTCAAGTGAAAGAGCTGGTCAGACTATGTGACACCGATAACACAAATTAGAGCCTAGTATTTATTGGGATATTCTATAGCTTGACTGATGCTAGCATAAGCCGACCGTCATTAAAATGCCGTCCGTGTCCTTGGGCGAGGCTCGCTTTTGCGAAGGCTTTCTCCGCTTGGGTTACAGCAGGGATAGTTTGGCATCGTATAATAAACCCACTGTGGCAGGTAGTGCGTAGAGACAAACGGTGCAGTCAGTTAATTAGCCTTTGGAGTGCTGAGGACGCTATTGTGAAGTCTACCGTGCATCGGTATTTTATCACAAGGTGTACAAAAATGATTTCAAGCGGACGTGCTGCAATGTCCATAGTTGAGGTCGATGTGATGGACGGTGAAAGGCTAATGATCATTTGACGTCGTGTTTTGGTGGCGTTGTCGAGTTTGTTGATCGCCGACCCAGCGTCACACCATCAACAAAGGGTTTCTTCAAGTCCACAAACGACTTCCCCTCCATCTACCATTTTTCCGTCACTCGTTTTGGGTCATTCTGTATTTCCTCCTTAGAACTTCTTACGCAGATCAGAAAACCCATCATGGCCAAACGACGATCGGCCAGGTTGCAGAAGGTAAAGCCACATTTGCAAAATTCAACACCACGTTAGTCCGAAGGAAATACGCCTCGCTTGCCGAGATCATGATTTTCCCTCAGTTACCTTACCTCTTATAAAGAGGCTGAGAATATCTGTGTCTTGTTCCAATATGCTGTATCGACCGATCCGACACTAACGATTGACTCTAGGGTCGAACGAGCTCCCAGTCACCAGGCCCATCAATCGAAACCCTCCCCTCTCCTCCCACCACTGCTCTTAATCCTCTTCCATCAGTCAGAGAACATGATGAGACCCCAAATCGTCATACTCAGATTCCTCAAGCAACCGCCACAACCCCACATAGTGAGAAGAAATCAATGTCTTTTCTTACAGCCGTCACAACTCGGACTCCACGAAACCGGACACCTATAAAGCCTGCTGGAGAAGAAATGCATCCGCACCATCATCAGGCGAGTACAGCGAAACCGCTCGATGAGGCTCGATGGTTAGGCTTCCTCTCCAAGGGAGCACATACTGCTCCAGCCAAAGGTTCAAACCCACTCGCGGTCGCACGAGGCACGCCAACAAAGGCACAAGATAGCACACCCAATCCATTCACAACTCCGGATTTCAAGTTCCGGCATAGGCGCCCTTCTATGGACCTCAGTCCGGAGGCTCGTAAAATGATGGAGGAGAGCCGAGAGGAAGCAAAGAAGATTCGCTCTCAGATAATTTCAACAGCCAAATTCGCTTCCACCGCTGACCTTGGGGATCGGAAAAAGGCGGTGCCAAAGGGTAAAGCAAGCCGATTCAGCGACATCCATATGGCACAGTTCAGGAAGATGGACTCGATTGCTAATCACCCGTCCTCGTTCCGGGCTGATCCTAACCGATTCAAGCATGCAACAACCTCATTGAAGCGCTCACCATCTAAAGCGGGGCTTGACATGCCTGAGAATCCGGAGAAGGCGGCCACATTGTCCTTGAAGCATACGCAATCCAAAGCAGAGTTGGACAGGTCCAGGATTGGAGTGGACCAAACCAAACCTACTATCAAATTGGTTTCATCTCACCAGGAAGAAGCTTCTGGGCCCTCGAAGCGGGTGAAGCGACATGAGAATGACGATGCCTCTGCGACTCGGCCTGTATTAAGAGACAGCAAACCTGCGGAGAATAAGCCCATGACACCTCGTGGTCCACGTTCTATGCTTGAGCATACAGGCATCCCTCGAGCAACTTCTAGGCTTTTTACACCAACCAAGGCGTCTCTTGCGCGTTCACAGAGTGTCAAGACTACGAAGACGTCTTTACTCCCGTCCATAATGCGGTCCCCTTCATTGAGAGCTATCATGTCACCCAAAGCGTTCGAAGGTTCGCTAAAGGAAGGGCTTCGAAAGACTAGCAACTCGCTCCTCAAGATGCCGGGAGTCAAATCTATCCTCCGTACCCCCAATCAAAAGTTTTCCAACGATCCAGTCAAGATTGCTGCTGGCACTCACATGTCACCACCTCCAGGGCTTCATTTGAATAAGGAGCTCCCAGCTGTTCCAGCCACAGCACCTGTTCGCAAGCAGGTCAACTTCACGGCGAGTACGGTAGCGAAATCTGAATACGAGGAGACAACTGGTACCCCTTCACGCATCATCACCAAGGCTCGAGCGTGTTCAGAAGTGCCAAAGGAATCCATGGTCAGTTATCCCGCTCTACCAGGCGTTGACCAGTCTCCTACACCATCGCCAACACGTAGAACAACACTCGGTGATCTTCCCGGGAGCATTCCCGGCAATTTCACGTTCCGATACGACAACCCAATCAATTTCGGACTAGCGACTACAGGCACAATCCGCCATATCAGGAGCAGCGATGCTCATGAGAAAATTTCTGGTGCTGCTGATGGAGCTAAGAAGAGGAAGCTTGAGAGTGTCGAAGGAGGCTCTGACAAGGAGAATCAAGAGGAGGAAGATGGCCGTGCCAATAAGAGAACCAAGGGCAATCCGGTGGAGGTCACGAAGACTCCAACCAGCAAACTCCCTCGACGTACAGAGAAGCGTCCGGGTTCTTTGAGCCAAGCTAGGCTCAATCTTCTTGCTACTCCAAGGCGCAAGAAGGTTTGATAGGCCTTTCAGTGCTGTACCATTAGCTACTTAGCTTCATACCTCTATTTTCTGGATCAGCTTTTGGGCTGTTCTTGATATTGAGCGGACAACTGAGTGACCTACTTATGATTTAATGATTTCCCTTTACGACAGTTGATCACGGTTTTCTGTTGTTCTTCCTCTGACTACGATAGGTGTGTTGGCGTCAGGGATACTTGTCTGCTCTTCAACTTGGGTCAACCTTGTGAGCTTCTCCACGATTACGAGGCGGATGTTACACTCCACACTGACATCACTCCTTTATCTTGTTTGTTTTGTCAAAACACGGATGATCACTTGTAATGTGGCCGTCTGTTACGATAAATTCAGGCAAAACACTTTTGCATATGTTGTTTTTCTGGGAGGCACGGGACTAGGCCGAGATATAATCGCACCACCGTTGTGTGTAGCACAATAAAATTTCTTACAATCACCATTCTACCGACTCATCAGTGACATCAATCTACAGCTATGCAAGTAGGTATATCGTGAAGGAGTATATGCCATAACTACGGCATAAGAGTAGCTATAGCCTTCGGTCATTTCTCGGCATACTTTCTTGCCTCGACGTCAGCCGCACCACGCACCAACTTTTCCGCCCCATCTCAACCACTTTAAATGATTTATCATCACCGCCCACGCTTTTCCTGAAGCCCCTAGCTACTTCGCCCTGCCTACAATACTCGACACCATTTTCTCGGGCTAATACATGCATTCACCGTGGCGTCCTCGCTTGTATCTCACATAAAGAACGCCTTAGGACTCGAGCCCTCTCTGCGACACGGACTCGACAACACTGTGTCTAAAACCTCAGTTCCAGCCTTCACTTTATCCCTTGATCAGCTGAAAGAAACATCCCAAGAACTCTTCCACGGCCTTCTCGCACTCACCTACACCGCCAAGAATACCCCTATCTCAGAACTCTCCGCCCAACTCAGCAACCCCACCACCCTCACCACTGCCCTTTGCCTCCTTTCCCTCTTTGCATACATCCTAATGTCGTGGTCGACCCGATTCGGCTGGGGCGGGCGGTTCTCGCCCTTCGGACGCTCCAGCTCGCCCGCGGGCAACGGCGCCGAAGTCTCAGACGCTGACTTCTCGTACATCACATCGGAAGACCTGGCGACACACGCACGGCACACACACGCACGGCCCGAGATCGTCGACTGGGACGACAAGGACCCGGACCGCGACACCGACCTCATCCTGCTCAAGCACCAACGCGTCAGCTACCCAACGCACTTCCCAGCCCACAGCATCGCGAACGGACATCTAAAGATCGGCAGCGTGAGAGCAGCCGCGGCGAAGAAGCTTGGCGTGGCGGATGCGCGGCGTATCAGGCTGTTCTACCGCGGGCGCAACATGAAGCACGACGAGCAGGCGGCGCGCGAGGAAGGGCTGCGCGGCGACGGCGCAGGGTCCGAGGTGCTGTGCGTGGTGGGCGAAGCGGTGCGAGGGTCGATGCCGCCGGGCGCGGAGCAGGCAGACGAGCTATCATGGAGCGTCGGCAGCGAGGAGGACACGGAGGACCTGGGCGACGAGTCCGGGCGTGACGGCAGCGTGACGCACGGCGGAAAGAAGAAGCGGTCACGCGGCGGCCGCAAGAGAAAGGGCAGGAAGGACGCTCCGTTGTCTGCGGCCGCCTCGTCGTCCAATTTGGCGTCCTCGACTTCCACGACGGCCAATGCTGAGTTCCTCCCTATCCCCTCCTCAATTCCCGCGCCCCGTCCCACGTCGGCGCCGCCTGCTGGTGCTGGTGCTGGCGGCCCGCAGACTGCGTTGCAGAAGCTCGATGCCATTGCGAGTAATTTCCATATGACGCTCGTGCCGATGTGTGTGTCGTTTTCGGCGAACCCGCCTACGGAGAAGGCGAAGCGTGATTTCGAGCATAAGAAGCTTACCGAGACCATTCTGGCACAGGTGCTTATCAAGCTGGATTCGGTGGATACGGGGGGAGATGACGAGGCGAGGGGACGGCGGAAGGAGTTGGTGAAGGAGGCGCAGGGGGTGCTGAATCGGTTAGATGAGGTTGTGAAATGAGCATTTCAGGTCGGGCACAGGATTATTCGGGAATAAAGAGGTCTAGGCAGTATGGCGGCGCAAGAGACGGGATATAGAGGCTTCGGAATTGCTGGTCTTTAGGCACGAGAGCGAGAGCGAAAGCATGCATGAGATGGTGTTGAGTTTGAGAACATTTATGTTGGATTTAATGTTACGAAGCTCTTCTTACCACCGTTGCTACGCGGTTATCAGACCACGGCATCTGCAGCTGCACATCGTGCAACCTTATGTCACACATCCCCCCACTAGGGATCTAGTAGCCGTACCCTACCAGAGCACCGCTAGGCATTCGGCACAGGGAAATTCACATATATCCAGCACGGGTACAGGCGTCACGTGTTGCCCGGTCAAACTTTTTCGGCGTTAACTAATTGTTGTATTTTGTTTGGTCAATGATAATCATATCCCTTAACCCGTCGAGGCGCAACGCTTGGGCCAGCTTGGCAGGCCCGTGCAGGAACACCGTGCTGAGCTGTACTCAAGGCATCAACGCGCATGTAAACAGTTGAATTAGCTAGCAATTTATACCCAAATTAATGCCAGAAAATGCCTAGAACATCCAACGACATTGACTATATAAAATGGAAGGATCCTCGCACTAAAACCTTGAAGAAGCCACCGCTAGAGCCATAGGTTCTACCTACATTCACTCCCTTTTAAATTAACAACTATTGGGACCGCGGCGAGCCCTCTATACCCCCTAGTCTTAACTAGCACAACCCCCTAGCTATCTTTAAGCTATTCTATACCGATGAGATAATGGATAAAATAGTAGTTTGGACGAACGAGTATGCAGCGGCGCATCTAGTACCACAAGATGAAGCCCCAAAGGGCAGGCCTAGGAAGTGGTTTCCAACATCTAGGCAGGAGTTGTATGCATACTTTAGGGTAGTAATTCACATGGGAATAACAATAGAGCCTTAAGTAGAGGACTATTGGGGTCTAATTAAGAAGGGCGCTGTCTATAAGGTAACCGACTATATATCGAAAAATCGGTTTAAGCAGCTTAAGCGGTATATTTGGTGCAGTCCTATGCCTCCTAATGGTTTCCAGTCGACATTTAACCGCGTAGATGAACTCTCTAAGCATCTTCAAGTACTCTGTTGTACCTACTAGACCCTAGGGCCTTATCTAGTTGTTAACAAAACTATCCAGCGCTTTATAGGTAGGGCACCCAAGATTGTTAATATACCGTTAAAGCCCACACCTAAAGGCTTTAAGATTTGGGTCCTAGCTAATCAGGGCTATATTCTGGATTGGCTATGGCACGCTAAAGGTAATAAAAAGGGGCCGGTAGATCTTAATAAATCCTTCCTTAATAAGGGTTTTATAAAGACTTAAGCCGTCGTCCTTAACCTCCTTATATAGCACCATCCTGACACCAACGAGCGCCTATATCCACCGGGCAAGCACGTAGTTTGGCTAGATAATCTCTTTAGCAGCGTTAAGCTATTCGAACGGCTAAGATCTCTAGGGATTGGGGCAGCTGGAACAGTTAGAACAACACGTACAAAGCAAGAGGAGATAGGAGATGAGGCTATAGATATTAAAGAGGCTGTTAAAGAGAATACATAAGGCCAGATAAAGCGCAAAAAGAGGGTACCTACTAAGCGCTTCTCAGCATCACTTACAGACCTTAAATTGCTTCACAATAAGCAGATTCCTTGGGGTACGCTCTATGGAGAGTTATCTAAGAGTTATAAGGTAATAGAGTTCGCCTAGAAGGACGCTACGGTCGTTCTTTTCATGTCTACAGTTCATAATAGTAAGCGACTTCCTCAATACCATATCTTTGCTATACTGACGTTATATATCGCCAGGTCAGAACTACATTACCAAATACCAAAAGCAACCCTCTATAACAGCCTCAGGCTACGCCCAGACCGTTAAGATGTTTAGGAACGACCCTAGGAAGTGGCTAGAGATCCTGGAGTTTATCAACGAGTACAACCTATAGATGTGCGGCGTCGATATTGCAGACCAGCTTAGGAGCTATTACAATACTAAGAGAGTCCACAGGAAGACCTAGAAGCCACTATTCAGTTTCCTGTTAGATACAATTATGGGTAATAGCTATCAGCTCTCTTCCTATAGACCACCCTTAGATGAGCGAGCCCTGCAGAAGGAAACCTATCTACAGTTCTATCGCGACCTTAGAGATGCCCTCCTTTACGCCTTAATTCAACCTCGCAAGCAAATTAGTAGTAAGGAAAGAAAAGGGACGATGGATATAGTATAGCGGCCGGTTAAAGAACATTAGCATATTAAACTATGGCAGAAACAACCCTACTGCTTAGCTTGCTTAGAAGCAAGACGTACAACAGCTACACTATACTGAGGCGCTCGCAAACCACTAGCAGATCTATCTGCTAACACCACAATAAAGTCAAGGGAGGATAGTAGAGGTTAGAAACGCCGTGAGAGGCCATCTAGGACAAATTGGGGCTATTCTATGTGTAGGATTCCGTTTTGCATACATACGCAGTGTTGGAATGAGCATCTCGCAAAGCTCAACTCTAAGGACTAGGCCTAGATAGCTATCTACAAGCAATTTACAAGCAATTTAAATAACCTTACGGTTGCTGCAGTTCTTATCACGAAGGTTTGAATGAGGGCCTCCTATTGGCTAATCCTTATCGATATTGTTGCGCCAGAATCGACGGGTTAAGGGATACTCCCCAACTGATACGTATATACCACTGCCTAAACAAGCTTAGATCCTTCCCCCTTTAGTTGGAACATAACGTGTATTTAGCTTATTTATCTATCTCGTGAAAATTAAAGTATTAAAATATAACCTTTATAATTTTAATACTATAATAATAGTATTATAGACCTCATTGACCCAAGGTACGAGGGTCTATACTTTTAGGTATCCTAGAATTTAAACCCCGCCAAGCCAGCTTCTAATTAGTTAGAAAAAAAGTTACGCGTAGTAATCTATGGCAGAATCCACGTAACGAACATCAAAATATTATTGACCCGAGGCACGAGTGGTCTATCACTGGGGTGCAGCTGAGCAGGGTCACGGAAAAGTTGAACGGGGGTCGCCGAAAGCTAAACGGGGTCACCGATGGAGCCACCGGAAAAAGGTTGGCACTTTTACCCATACAGAACGCGCATCGGTATCCACATTTAACTTAAGCGATCGCATAGACCAAAATATTAAGGGCATATGCTACGCATACGCATATATGCACGGACATACATATATATATATATACGCGCATTTACACGTGCCTCGCTATACTAATAATAAGTAAAAACTATACTAAAGCAAACGAGAGTATCCCTTGACCCGTCAACTTGGGCACGCAAGGTATCGATAAGAGCCCACCAATCAGATCAATAGCATTTAATAGCCGTGCTTAGGAATACAAAGCTTTTAATTTTATAGCAAATTGATATATAGGCTTATTCTTTGGAGTTTAGTCGCTCGATATAAGGCCTCCAGCAGTCATCGTTCCTGCAGAACGGTATTTTACAGATACTGCAGCTAAAATAAGTCCTTAAAGGACGCTGCCGCCTCCGCCACCCCTTACTATCGCGAGGTTTCCTTGTAGTGTTTGGTAATAGCTCTAATAGAGCTTTCCTATTGTCTATATACTCCACCTAAATATATCTGCTAGTCTCTGTGTAAGCCAAGCAGTAGACATCCCTATTAAATAACTTAATTAGCTCGTGCTGTGCCGTAGGGACCTATATTATATTATTTATAGAGCGTTAAGGAGCGTATATTTGCGTGCAGGCCTTCTGCTTATAGATTAAGCGTTTAAATAAGGCATTGCGGAGGTTAATTTAGAACTATTTATGGCCGTTATAGCAGCCTTTACGGTAGTTAGTAAGATAGTAAGAGGATAGTAGAAAGTAATTAATAATTGCTATATTAAATAGGAAGTGCTATAAAGGCTTCTAGGTCTGCTTATAGGTTCTCTACATTAAAAAATATAAGCGTAGTTAATCTGCAATATCTACACCATATATATAATAATTGTACTAAAATATGAAGGTAGGAATAGGTAATAGCTTTTTAAAATTATTGTTAAAGACCTTCATTGGGAAAATATCCGTAGGCTAGGTTTTAAGTTGACTTTACTAAGCGCGTTTCGCGTAATTGATATACAGTTAACTAACTTAACACATAATTAACCAACTTAATATGCAACTTAACTAACTTAACACGCAATTAATTAACTTAATATGCAACTTAACTAACTTAATACGCAGTTAACCCACTTAATATATTTAAAAGTTAAACAATACGTAATTAACCTGCAATTAACTAATTTAATATATTTATAAGTTAAATAATATACAGTTAACTAACTTATACATTCCTTAATATGCAATTGAGGTAATGTAATATATTATTTAAGTTATATGCTAATTATAAGAGGCTCTGCACGAAGCTTTACACGAAGCTCTGCACGAAGCTCTGTACAAAGCTCTGCACGAAGCTCTACACGAAGCTCTACACGAAGCTCTGCACGAAGCTCTGCACGAAGCTCCGCGACAGAGGCTCCACACGAGGCTCCGCACGAAGCTCCGCACGAAGCTCTACACGAAGCTCCGCACGAAGCTCCGCACGAAGCTTTGCGTACAGAGGCTCTGCACGAGGCTCTGCGCGAAGCTCTGCGTACGGAGGCTCTACACAAAGCTCTGCATCTGTTAGATAATCTATATTCTCTCTAAGGCACAGGTTACGTGTATAGGTTACATACACTATAAAATCTCTTTATAGCTTAAAGCCCTTAGGGGCCCAGACAATTAATTAACCTATTTTATTAATTTGTAGCTACCTTATTTTTTACCCTTCCTTATATCCTCCCTAACTTAAGAGGCACTAGAATAGTAGCTAGTAGAGGACTATTACTAGAACTAGATAACTATTGCTAGAACTAGATAACTATTGCTAGAACCAGATAACTGTTACTAGAACTAGATAACTGTTGCTAGAACTAGACAACCGTCGCTAGAACTAGATAACTGTTACTAGAACTAGATAACTGTTACTAAAACTAGACAACCGTTGCTAGAACTAGACAACTGTTACTAAAACTAGATAACTATTACTAAAACTAGACTATTGTTAGAACTAGATAACCGTCGCTAAAACTAGATAACTATTGCTAAAACTAGACGACTATTACTAGAATTAGATAACCGTTGCTAAAACTAAAAGACTGTTGCTAGAACTAGAAGACCGTTGCTAGAACTAAATAACCGTCGCTAGAGCTAGATAACTGTCGCTAAAACTAGATAACCGTTGCTAAAACTAGATAACTGTTGCTAGAACTAGATAACCGTTACTAAAACTAGACAACTGTTGCTAGAGCTAGATAACTGTCGCTAGAACTAGATAACTATTACTAGAACTAGACAACTGTTGCTAGAACTAGAAGACCGTTATTAGAACTAAACGGCCATTACTAGAACTAGACAACTGTTACTAGAACTAGACAACTATTACTAGAACTAGATAACCGTTGCTAAAACTAGATAACCATTACTAGAACTAGATAACTATTGCTAAAGCTAAACAATAACAACTAGCTAGCAAACACTATAAACAATTTAATTAATTAATTAAATTAAGGTAGTATAGATAGGTAGGCATAAATAGGGAGATGTTAATTGGTAGGTAGATGTAAATAGGTAGGCAGATATAGATAGGTAGATAGATATAGACAGGTAGGCAGATATAAATAGGTAGATAGATATAGATAGGTAGGCAGATGCAGATAGGTAGATAGATATAAATAGGTAAGTAGATATAGATAGGTAAGTAGATATAGATAGGTAGGTAGATACTAATAGGTAGGTAAATATAAATAGGTAGGTAGATATAGATAGATAGGCAGATATAGACAGGTAGGTAGATGTAAATAAATAGGCAATATAGACAGGTAGGCAATGTAGATAGGTAGGCAATATAGGCAGGTAGGTAGATAGGTAGGTACTATAGGTAAGTTAATAGGTAGATAGGTAAAAGAGAACCATCGCTATATTATATTAAATTATCTAAAATATTATTATTTATTTTGCTAGCCTTATAAATAGCTTTAAAGTAGCTTTTATTTATTTAAAATATGCTATTAGTATAAATAAGGCAAATAGCTTTAAATATAATTATAGTTACTAAATATGCAGATTACTAGCAGGTTGTGTATAGGTTGCGCGTAGGCTGCGCGTAGGCTGCGCGCAGGCTGCGTGTTAAAAAAACATAATATAAGCTAGTCGGTCGAGTTGCCAAATGCCCTTAACTACGCGCCAATTGCGTCAACCACCAACCATTAAGGCTATTGGAAGGGTACTATATTTTGCCAATGTTCTAAGTCTATCTGGCGCCGCTAGCAGTAAGGGGAGGACGTTTCTATATAGTAATTCTAGTTTAGCGACCTGGTAATATATAACGTTATTAAATTTTAAGCTTTAAAGTTAAATTATAGAACTTGCTGTTGTTAATAGTACTTATAAAAAGTATAATATTAGCGTCTTTCTAAGCAAACTCCATTACCTAGCCGTTTTTAGAAATGGCCCTATATAGTTCTCCCCATAGTATTTAAGCCGCGTAGGTTATTTAAGCTCTATAAGCGTCTAGTTAATTTACTTAGTAGGCACCTTCTTCTTCTTCTTCTTTCCTTACGTAGCTGTAACTACCTTAATATCGCGTTTAAGGCCCCCCTACTCCTTACGCTTTGTTTTAGTTATTTAAACGGTTCCTACATCCCCAATACTAAGGCATTATGGTTTTATAAGAAGCTTAACGCTTATAAATAGGTTATTAAGCCATATAACGTGCTTTCTGGGTAGGTAAAGGCGTATTGGCGTCTTTTTAGAGGAGTAAATTGAGAACTACTGCCTGCGTCTTTGAAAAGCCTTTATTATTACAAATGATATATCTAAATCAACTAGGCCTTTCCTATTACCTTTGGCCTACTATATAAAGTCTAAAATATAGCCCTCGTTTGCTAGAATTTATACTTTAAAGCCTTCTAGTATAGGTTTTAATAAAATATTAACAATCTCGCATGCGCGGCCTGTAAAGCGCTAAATTGTCTTATTAACGGTAAGGTGGGTTCTAGGGTTATAGAGCCTTCTATAAGTAGGCTGGATGTACTTGGTAACCTTATAAACTCTATTTAATATAGATTTAGGCAATTTATCTAACTTTAGCTATAGTAGTAAGGCCTAAAAGTAATAAGCAAGCTGCTAAAATTAAACGACTCCTATATACTTTTTAACAATATGCTTAGTACTATATATATTTAAATCCTTCCAGTAGTCCTCAATATATAATTTTATAGTAATACCTATATATATCTGCACTGTAAAGTACGTGTAGAGTTCCTGCTTATATATTAGCTGCCATACTTATGCTTATGCTGCATCCTTATCTAATAGATAGAGCTTTACGTGCTTATTTATCCACTCTATAAGCTTATTTATAATCTTATTTATAAAGAAGAGACTAAACAGCTTAAAAGGATCATATGTTTTAATATTAGAAGGTAAATTTAGTAAGCTATAGTCCTCCTAATTATTAATATAGATAGGCTTAAATTTAGGGAGTGGCCAAGGCTTTTGGGGAGGTGTTTTCGCCATCTTATTTGGGGGAACCTTATTTTAAGTCTTCTGGACAAAATCTGCATCAATTCTGGCATAATTGGAAGGCATAGTAGTGGTGTATTTAATGGTTGAATTCTATATAAACATACGCGTAGTTCTAATTCTGGTGTTCGCGTATAGGCCTTCTTCTCTACTTGCCCTGACGGGTTAAGGGATAGCAGGGTAGTTAAACGGCCCACTAGTTAGTATATATAACTATATACCACATATATACTAAGTATACATAGGTATTCTAGAGCGTACCTAATATTAAATATAAGTATAATAGTTTTTAAGATCATAATGGGGACACACCCAATCCACATGCGCAGCATAGGTATGCTGCGGCCACTATGCAGGCCCCCATGATATAAAACAATGTACAAATTAAGACCAAACAAAATGCGCGAACTGTCACCGAAGCACACATAAGGCGTGGGAGAGAGAAGACTGCATTGAATATAGGAGACGGAAGGAAAGGGCTTAACAGCTGCGGGAACAACTGCACGCCAGGTTATACAAATGGAAACAACAGGCAATAAGCTAGGGGGACGTAGGTGTCTTCCTAGCGTTTCCTACCTTTAATACTAGGGGGCTAAGCTAGCCATCCCAAGCCTTAACGGGCTAAAAGCGATGTTGCGCAACATTACCAGACCGAATAGGGATATAAGGGACATATAGGACACAAGGGAGAGAACGCCTAGTAGGAAGACCCCTATAGACGGCTATAGCAAGTTTAAGGCTGGGACAATTAAGAATTAGATTTAACGCGGTAAATATAACATATACAGCTGGCTTATAAGGGGCACACAGCTAACTAGTAAGAATGGGGGAAGAACCGGAGGCAATAACAGACTTAGATTTAGAAAGGCTAGTAGGAATATAAAATATAGGAATAGAAAGCTCTACACAAAATAAGTAGTGGCTAGGGAGTAAATACAGGAGACAAAAGTTCTAAATATTTTAGAGAAAGTGGAAACGGAAGAAGCGAGGAGTAAAGGAGAGGCAAAGGACCCCCACTAGGGGTCCGCTACTTAACCATTATATAGTATTGTGGTGGTGTAGATTGGACGTCGCCTACTGTCTTAGTATTTTCCTATATTTATAGAGCTTCGGCTTTCCTCCTTCTTTCCTCCTTATCTTACATACAATTACGACCCTACTAGTTACCGGAAATACATTCTTTTCTTTCTTTCTTACTAACTGCTTTACTTCTGACTAATTATAACCGACCGACCGACCGATAGACTGACTGACTAACTAACTAACAGCACCGTGACTTTTCTATCTAAGAGACACCGTCCCCTTCCACATATTATTTGGCAGCCTACGTGGGGACGACGGCAAGCTCTTTAGATTAGAAGTCTAGTGCTATATATATAGAAGACACGCAGGAATATACTATAACTGCCAAAGAACCGCTAGCTATAGAAGAACAACCAACTGTAGAAGAACCAATAGACAAGACGGCAGAACTAGAGAACTAGAGAACTAGGCAGTATTAGACAGCGAGGGGAACCAAGCAGACCCTAAACAGAAAGATAGCGGAAAAGACAGACAGCTAGACTCAACGCACAGGCTAAAGAGTAGCAATAGGAAGCAAAATGGTGTAGGTTAAAAGGTCTTAGGAGTTGGGTTCAGTGCCTATACTTAGAAATTTGGCGTTAAGCGAACCAGCGAACCAATTAGACAACTACTAGCGGTCGAAATCTCGCCACCTATACGCGCACGAGCATGGCCAGAACGTTATTAAAGATGTAGAGACGACAAGCTAAGGGCTAATTAGTTAGATGGAAACGAAATCTAAGACATCTAGCAGCAAAGGAAGCCAGCGCTACCCTTTAAGAATAGAGACAATACTAAGCAAGGCCGCAAGCACATAAGATTAAATCTGCCTTTAAAAGCTTCCTATTCTGGCTTAGCTTTATCCTCTTTTAAGTTATCTAAATTATATTAGCAGCGGCCCTAGAGGCACTCCGTAAGGACCTACTATACGGAACAACAGTAGGCTAAAATAGATGGACGCATCAAGACCCGGTAGTGGTAGAAGATAAAGATTCTGTACTCTCCTAAGAAGACCTCCCCTTAGGTATTAAGAAGCAGGCGCCTTCCATTAAGGACATAGCTGTATAAGTAGATTAGCCGAAGCATGCACCTGTTAATATCCCGCTAGGATAGTTATCTGGGATATCCTCTGTTAAGACTATGGCTATGCAAATAGACCTACCGTAGCGTTTACCTGTAATACTTAGGACCGATAACCCTTAGCAAATAAAGGATAAAAGCTGTAGGGATTACCTGCAAGCTCCTAAGGATGCATTACCTTATAACTAGTAGTTAACGGCTTAAGACAAGATCTGCGTTATAGTTCAGCCTATACCAGCCCTAGGAACTATTAGAACTCCCTACTTTATAGGGCAGAATGTATTGTAGTTTATTAAATAGTACAAACGGCTATACACCCGATATTGTGTAATAAGTAAGGAGAAGCACTAGGGCCTTCTAGAGTACTATAATTACTGGATAAGGGTGTGGATCCGAAGCTTGCCTAAATTTATAGCTGGCAATTAGATAGAGCTTATAAGAAAGCTTAGGGCAGAATACTAAGTAAATAACTACTACTAACGCATAGAGACAAGAGACTTTATAGAAGCTTTTATTTAAAAATCTACGGAACAGCTAGGCAAGCTGCGTCACTATATATACAACTTTACTACCATCTTAGCAAGAGCGGTAGCCGCAGGAAACCTTACTAAGTAAGAGAAGGGGTGGTAGTTTATACAAGGACTCCCTATTAAATACCACAGGCACGCAATAGAAAAGACAGGAGCCGTAGCAGACAAGCCCAGTACCCTTATATTTAAAAGGCTGAAGGAGGCCATAGAGTTAAGAATAATGGCTGCAGAGAACGTTAAGCAAATGGCTGTTCTTCTAGAAGAAGATGTCCTAAATGTCCAGCTTATACAAGAGCTACGGCAGCAAGGGAATAAGCTCGACCGCTAAAGGGAAGAAAGACTTCTAGACCTAGAGAAGCATATAACGCTATTAAATCAGGCTGCAGTTTAAAGCCCAGCACAAGGATATAGCTCAGCACCAGGATACAAAAACTGGCAAAATAGCACCTGACCTCCGCAAGACTATTAACCTCCGCAAGGCTCTTAATACTCGCAGGATTCTCGATATCCGCAAGGTCCCCAATATCCGCAAGATTCTACTGCCTTTAGACGGCCGCAATGGGACGTATAGGGTCAGCGAGGCACGCGAGGATAAGGCCAGCGGACCTATTTTAGATGCGGAGGAAGTTACTGTTTCACTAAGTATAAATATTAAGGCTTAAAGGATCTTATTTAGCAAGGATTTATATATCTGTCTAATAAAGGAAGACTAGTAGCTGGGACACACAACTAACCTAGACCTGTACTTCCGTGGCTTAGTAATAAAGGACGACTGAAGGGTATTAAGGACTAGCTCTATATATACTAGGGAACAGACCTAGATAGGCCAAAGGAAGAACAGACACGGTAATAGGCCCCTATAGGACGAATAGATTTTACTGCTTTCCATAACGGAGTAGTACTTAAGAGCAGTGACAAAATACGTATAAACTGGGAGGACTACTATTAAGTATGGCCTACGGACTTAGTAACGCCCAGCCAGCAACGTCCACAGACTTACTCAACCCTTAGAGACAGCCGTATAACCAGAACAGCCGTCAAGCCGCAAGCTCTGCCGTAGGAGAAGAATGTACGACTAGGAGAATATATCCAGATTATATTACGGCCTGCGGATAAGACGGTAGAGGCTAGAAAGAAGAATAAATCTTCTAATCCTTAGAGATGGTCTTAAAGACGGACGCTTAACTAGGTTAGCCATTAACAGCAGGCTCCGCAGCAGGCTCCGCAGCAGGCTCCGCAGTAGGTATAGGATGTTTAACTAGGGGACAGTTAAATTCTAAGGTAGGGGAGGGGACGCAGGTAACAGTATAAAAGATTTCTATTTTTTATACTTAATTATAGTATTTCCTAAAGCTCCTTTTCTTGTTTACTTTCTTGACCGCAACGCGTCGTTAAACGCGTTAATCTACTGCAAAGATGTCAGTTCAGCTTACCGCCCGTTGACAAGCTAATAGCGATTTTCCATCCCGGGGACGGAAAATCCTAATTGGTCCATTTAGCAATAGAGCCAGTAGAACTCTACACCGCCCCTAGAATTCGATAATGCGCCAGCTATATAATAAGAACGGCACCAAGAGCCTTAATTAATTACACGGATACAAAGCCGATTGTACAATGCAGAGCTAGATACAAAGCTATACGCAGAGCCTTAACTAAACAGTAGATGCGGAAGCCTTGGTCTCAAATGACTGTATAAAAGCCACGGTTAGTCGAAGAGTCGAATCAAGCCTAAGCCTTAATATTAGCACGTTACTGTTACTAAAGCAAGTCAATTAAATGTCGTTAGATTAAAGCCTTTGATTGGGCCGACCTTGTTCCTTATTTAAATAACAGCTGATTATAGCTCCGCAACCGCCATCCAAATTTAGCACTGCACTAGCTACACAACAAGAACAGATACTGCGGCAAGAAAGGGACCTACATAAGGGCGGCAACATGACATTAGAAATTAAGTACTGCGGAAACGGTAAAGCAGTATACAAAGAGGCACTAATAAAGATACTCTGCAAGAGATTGTACGGAGGGCATAGCTAACCATGTTAAGCCTAAACTATTCTTATACAACCGAAGACAGAACTAAGCCGTATTAGGATAAACTAGTAAAGGATCTTATTAAGGATTATAAGGAGAACAGGATTTGGATATATAGGAGCTAGTGCTTTTCCTTAAGAGGTTGTCTTGACAAAGGACTACATTGTGGACACAAGGGCAAGGGATATGCGATAGAGGCAGTCACAACAACTAAGAAGCTGACACCAGATAATATTAAGGACAACTTAGGCGAAACATAGAGCTAGTAGAACAGCAATTAAGAGACTAAAAGTAGAAGATAATCCTAAGAAGGCTTTTAAGCTGGAAGAAGATCAAGGATATGTGAGCGTACTGCCAATAGCTAGGGTAAAGAAGCAGTCGTAAAAGCCTAAGGATGCGCCAAAGAAGCCAAGAGCAAAGACGGTTCTAAAAGGAAAGAAAGCAGCTATTAAGGACATCTTACAAGGGCACTAGGCCTGTGGTAATGGTTTAGAGGAAGCTGCCGTTAGTGCTTGCAAAGGAGGAAGTCTTAGGACAGGTCTCTAGATTGGACGTCTAGTGGACACTAAGAGCCTTAATTAACTATAGATGCAGAGCTTTAACCGAACGGCTGTATAGCCAGAGTCTTAATTAACTGTCCGCAGGTACAGAGCCTACAGATATAGAGCCTTAATAGAACGTTAACGGATTTAAAAGCTTTGATTAAGCATGCAATAATATAGAGCCTAGGTTGTACGTATAATAAAAGACGCCTTAAGTCAAGCCAGAGCCTTAGTTAAATCTTAATCAGTCAGACGCCGCCTCTATAGTCAAGTTGGATTAGCTAAAGCTTTCAGTCGGGCCGACCTAATACCCTATTTGAACGTCAGTTAATCGTACGTTGTTACGGTTAAATCGAATCAGTTACTGTCGCCATCAGACATCTTTGATCAGCAGTTAAAGGTCCTATAATAGTAGATAGACAGCCTCTACAGGAACCTCTCCCTTTAACCCTTCTTTATTAATTAATTGCCGCCCGTCTCAACGCCCACGGACTGGTTAACCAGAACGGTCTTTCCTATAGACGCAGATACGGATCTCTACATGGAGTCTTACACGGAGTCATACGCAGAGTCTACGGATACGGAGCACATAGGTGCAGAGCCTTGATTAGACAACAGTACGGCAGCTTGACTGGACGCCTATGTATATGAAGCCTTAATCAAACGGTAGATGCGGAGCCTTGACCGATCGCATGCCTACATAGAGGTCTTAATTAATTGTCTACGGATACAGAACCTTAGTCGTACATGCAGCCAAAAACACCTTAAGTTAAGCCAGGGCCTTATTAAATTTTGATTAGCTGAACGCCGTCTCCGTATTTAAATTAGGACAGTTAGAACCTTTAACCGGGCCGACTTTCTACCTTAATCGAACGACCGAACGATTAGTTGCAGCACGTTGTCGCCGACCAATTAGACAGTCTTCGGCTAGCAGTTAAAGCACGCACGCAGACACGGACGCAGACACGGACGCAGAATATGCAATGCAGAGCTACTAATGCACAGCCAGATGCACAGCCAGATGCAGAGCTAGATGCAGAGTCTTGATATTAAACGACCAGCTGAACGACCAAATTAAGCCAGAGTCTCTGCTATTTTAATCAACTGCCCTACTGCCGCCGCCGCCATTCCGTCCAACTGCTTTATCCCTACTATCTTAACCAACTACTCTATCTCTACTATTCTAGATCTGTACCGTTGCTAGATCTAATTACTGCCGGATCTACTGGATCTGTTATGCAGTTCCGCCCAACTGTTCTAACCAACCTGTTCCGTTCTACTGTTTCCACCAACTGCTACTCCAACTGACCGCCGCCGACCGATTGTTCTACTGCTACTTCTACTGCTACTGCTACTGCTACTGCTACTGCTACTACTGTTCCAACCAGCTATTCTACTACTGCTATTCAGCCGTTCTGTTCCGTTGTTCCAATTATTCTGCCGCTACTGCCTTAACCAACTGCTACTGACCGTTCCGCTTCTACTAAGTGTTCTGCTATTAAAAGTTCTGCTGTTAGATGTCCTGCTACTTACTAACTGTTACCGAGTTCTTCTACCGAGTGTTCTACCGCTGACTGTTCTGTTTTATTTTACTGCGCTAAATGTCTACTTTTACTACTGCTTCTACCACCGTTACTATTACTGCTATTACCGCCGCCGTTATTATTTCTGGTTTACTGTTCTGGTTACTAGTAGGAAGATTGGATCTTAGCTATAGATAACAGAAGGATATCGTGGAATAGTTCTATAGGGCTATAACAGCTGCAGAATTACGCTTTTGACTAGTACCGCTAGTAGGTGTAGTACACAGGCGATTAGGGCGGCTAGTGCGTGCATTTATGCTTTTGACCAGTGACGCTGGTGGGTATAGCGCATAGGCAACTAGTACGGCTAATAGGTGTATTTATTCAGCGCGTGTCTGATAGGTATCTTACTAGAAGAAGAGGTTTCCTACGTTCCATTATATGCTTTCCTTTTTCTATTTTGCTTTTACTATACTTTTATTTGGCTATTCTTCTATAGGGTAGAACGTTAGGGGACAACGTTCTTAGTGGGGGAGGTATATAGTGGTGTAGATTAGACGTCGCCTACTGTCTTAGCATTTTCCTATATTTATAGAGCTTTGGCTTTCCTCCTTCTTTCCTCCTTATCTTACATACAATCACAAACCTACCGGAATACATTCTTTTCTTTCTTTATTACCGATAGAGAGATAGATAGACTGACAGACTAACTGACTAACTAATAGATAGATAGTACCATGACTTTCCTATCTGAGAGACACCGTACCCTTCTACAATACTATGGGGGGTAAATACCTAAGGGCTCCAAGAGGGCCTAACAAAGGTAGAAAATATAATAGCAATACTTTTAAGAACAGGAATAATAGGACTAAAAGATTGGCTTTACTGGGTGGGTGTCCTAGTAGGTAGCCTAAGGTGCGAATATGGCTGGCTAAGACAGATACTAAAACATATAATACTATTATGCCCCTTATACACTGGCCAAGAAGCAATGCTCTTAGCAGCTGGCATAGAAAACTATAATACACTGCTCTTAATATAGAAAGGCCTTAAGGCGGCTACCCGGTGGCTTATTGGCTAAAATGTGCTAGACCAGTTCTAGGTTGTAAAGGAAATAGTAATAGAAAGCAAAGGGGTGAGTAATAGGCGCCCCCTAATAACTTTACAGGAGTAGAGTATAGTGTGTAATACTAGCGCGTCCGTAGGTTTGTTATGGCAGCAGTGGTTCCCAAAGAGGTTAAAAAGTAAGGTAGTAGAGCACCACTGGTAACTTGTAGGCGACTTATAAGCGAGCCCCAAAAGGCGGGGAGATGGATTATGGGGTTTTCTTAAATAGAGTTTTCTCCCCATATATATATAAGGAGTAGTCCGCGTGGGCCTAACAGGGATCCGAATCGGATGTTAAGCAATGAATAATAATAATAATAGTTTTTAAGATAGTATAATTGGTAGAGAGAGTATTAAAGATAAAAAGGATAGATGGAGTAAGAGTATAACAGGGCTAGCCTAGTTACAGTAGGAATGTCTTAGTAAAACACTCGATAGATAAATTCTAACGCTTTAATTAAATTCTGCCAAATTCTGCTAAGTCAATTAAATTCTGCCAAATTTCACTAAATTCTACTAATGTAATGGAATTTAGTTAAAACCTACATGCGTTTATACCTACGCGTCTACTGCTAAGACCCCTAAATATTTAGTTATAAACTTCCTATATTCCTTTTTCTTCTTTATATAACGTCTTATTCTCTATAAGAGCTATATACCCTTAGATTTAGATAGAATTTATATTGTTTTTTTAAATCTTCCTTAAAGCCTCTTTGCACCCTTATACTATATTATATTAAAATAACTACTATTAAAATAGCAAACGAACCTAAATCCCCTTTAATAACTATAAGTATTATATCCCTAGTTAGGGAATAGTTAACCATAATATAATAGTCCTTTATAGATACCTTAGCTTAGTAGTAGGCTGTACTAGAAACCTAGCATTAATAATTAATGGAAGTACTTTGCGAAGAACTCTATAACGTTAAAGCACTTATATTAGAGACCCCAATACCACCTATAAATGAAATTAATATAACTATATCTAAGCCTGGTATTAGCGACTCAGTCAATTAAGGCACGAGCACGGCATAAGGGACGCGCAAGCCTATACAATTGGTAGTCTATAAACGAGGATCCAAAGCTAGAGAAAGGAAGGAGAAGAATAGCAGCGCCGCTTAATATTTTATACGGTCCTCAAGTCACGTAACTCGCGTCTACCATAATCCACGTCTGCCAAGATCTACCATTTTCCACTAGCGCCGTAACATTACCCCCCCCTCTAAAAAAGCCTGCCCTTAGGCTTTGTATGTCTATATTATATCCATGGGGTATTCTTGTCTTTATGCTTAATAGGCAGCCTATTATCTTCGCTATACCAGCACTCCATCCACTTGTTAAGGTACTTTGGGGGTCCGGGTTTATTAGGGTATTAGTTATAAAATTCTTTAAGCCTCTAGGGGCAGCCTATAAAGTTCTAGGCGGGGTACTAGGTTGGGTCTAGATTATAGCCTTTCTATTAGATACAGTATCGTAGCGTTCCTTATACTAGTTTATAGGCTAGTATTTCGTTAACTTCCTATTTATCGTCGCTATTAACTTAAATTAGTAGGGGAGGCTCATTCTTTTGTCTAGGTAGTAGGTTATTTACAGCCTTCCGTAGCTTATCCGGCGAAAAGATAAGATAGACTTTAATTAAGTCTGGGAGCTTAACCTTATACAAGTTACCTTCTTTATTAAGGATCTTATACGGTCCTACCATCTTATAGTCTAGCTTGCGGCTAGGCCGTTCTGTTTTTTAGTTCTTTATTATAATCTAGACCCTATTATCTATAGTAAAGTTAGGCTCGCGCCTGTACTTATTTGCCTACTATTCTATTAATCTCTAGGCCTTTTCTAGATTTATATAGGCTACCGTCCAAGCTTCTTCTAAGTGTTTGGCATATTGCTGGGCTTCCTTATAAGACAGTTTTTTGCGTACAGTCTATGGCCCCTCTAGTCTTTCCCAGTTAAAGCTTATATAGGGTAAGTATCCTATTTCTAGCTAAATAGGTGTAAATCCCGTAGAGTTATAGGGTAGGGTTACCTAGGCATAGTCTATTAGGGGTAGCAGTTCGCCCCAGTTATCCTAAAAGTAGTTAATAAAGGGCCAGAGCCTCTAGTCTAAGTATTAATTTACAATCTCCGTCTAACCATCTATCTGGGGATGGTATGCTGTGAAAAGCTTTAGCTTAAGACTAAGAATCTAAGTAAACTTATTCTAAAAGGCTAATATAAACTGCAGCCTATAATTAGATATAATAGTATCTAGTAGTCTATAAATTTGGTAGACATAATAAATATATAGTTGGGCTACCTCCTTAGTATCAATATCCTTGTAATAGGGGATTAAAAATGGGTGCTTGCCAAAGCAGTTAACTAAAATCATTACTATATTATATCCGTTACGGTCCGTAGGCAGCTTATAAAAGTCTATAGAGATATACTACTAGGGCGTTCTAGTATTAGGAGTAGCTTTAATAGTCCTAGAGTTTTATCCCGTAGAATTATAGACCTATAGCAGTTGTTACAGTTCTGTATATAGCAGTTAATATCTGTAACCATTCTAGGCTAGTAGTAATAGTTACTAATAATTTTACAGGTCTTATTCTTTCTAGGGTAGGCCGTAGAGACCTAGGTATATACTTCGGCAATAAGCTAAGTCCGTAAGTTCTATTCCTCTATTACTACCAGCTGTTCCTAATACTTAAGCAGTCCGTTTTCAAGGGACCATAGGCTAGTAGCATCCTTTACCTTTTCGCGGTACTCCTATAGAGAAGGGGCCGTATAGTTTGCCTACAGCAGTTTATTAACAAGGTCAAGTTCCATAGAGTTAACAGGACATATCTTAGCATCTAAAAGGTCCATATTTAGCCCTACCTATATCTAGGGGTTAAGGTGCTCTGGTTATAGTAGTGTCTAGGTCTATAATAAGATCTTTACAGCCGCCTAGTTACCTAGGTCCTATTCACGCCTTATAAGAGCATCCGCACGGTTTATAGCGCCTAGTTTATATATAATTAAGAAGTTAAACTAAAATAGGATATCTACCTAGCGTACCTACCAGGCCGTAAGGGCCTTAGTTATTATAAAGTATTCTAGGGCCTTATAATCCAAAACTACCTTAATAGGCTTAGGGGTCCCCTCTAGCTATACACACTATTACTAAAAGCTAGAGACAATAGCCAGCATTTCTTTATTATAGATGTGGTAGTTCAGCTTAGTATCTATTATAGTCTTTAAATAGTATATAATAGGGTGCCATTCTCCATTCAGTTGCTTCTAGGAGAAAACGCCGGCTATTATACTATCTAAGGCATCAGTTTCTAGCATCAAGGGCCGTTCTGGGTTAAAATGGGTAAGTAAGGGAGCCAATACCAGCCGTTTTTTAAGCTTATTAAAGGCCTGTATATATATAGCATTAAAGTAAAATGGCTGGTCTTTCCTAGTAAGGCGGTTAAGAGGCCAGGCGATCCTGCTATAGTTCTTAATAAAGCATTAGTAGAAGTTACAAAAACCTAAAAATAATTGCACCCCTTTTATAGTCCATGGGGGTGTCCACTAGTCAATTATAGCCGTTTTCTCTAGGTCGGCCTTAATTCTATCTATACTAATAATAAAACCTAGGTACTTTATACGCTTAACACTAAATTCCAATTTCCTAATATTGGCCTGGAGACCAGCCTCGTGGAGCCGTTATAGGACTTTATAGATATACTCCTTATATTCTAACTTATTCTTAGAGTAGATCATAATATTATCCAGGTAGGCCGTATAAAAGTCATCAAGGTAGTTAAAGAGTATATTATTTATATATCGCTAGTAAGTAGCCGGTCCGTTAGTTAGTCCAAAAGGAAGTACTTTATATTTATATATTCCGTAACGGGTCTAAAATGTAGTAAGATCTTCCGATCTAGGGTCTATCCTAATCTAGTAAAAGGCCTAACGGATATTAAGCTTAGTAAAGATCTTAGCTCTACTTATTTAGGTTAAAGTCTTATTAAATAAAGGCAGTGGGTAGCGGTCCTTGCGGGTTATATTATTTAGTTTATAGTAGTTAATATAGAAACAAAGTCCTCCATTTAGCTTTTTAGCAAAGAGAATAGGCGAGTTAAAAGGGGTTTAACTAGGTTCAATAAAGCCCTTATTTAGGTTATTAATAAGGTACTACTTTATAGCCTATAATTCGGCAGTAGACTGCTAACGAAGGGGGCTATAGCTAAGTGTATCTTCCTTGTCTAGCTTAATCTTAATCTTGTGGTTATATGGTTAGTAAGGCGGGAGTATATCTAATACTACCTTAGAGAACACGTCCTTAAATTTCCAGTATTAATAGGGTAGTTTCTGTTCTACTAGCTCCTTGTTTATAAGCTCGCCTTCCTATTCGCTAAGCTTATTTTCCTTTTCCTTAATTATTTGATCAATTTTATATAAGCTGGTGGTAAAGGCAACGGTATTAGGTTGGACCAAGTTCTAGTAGAATCCTACAGCGCCAATACAGCAGATATTAACTAGTAGGAGGCCTATAGGTTTCTTTATAGACTATTATTAGGCCGTATTTTGCGGCCTAGGGTTTATAATCTTTCTTAGCTCCTATTCTATCTTCTATAAGTTATCCCTCCGGTCTATACGTTTAGTATGGCGTCTAATACTCCTTGCTATTCTTTATAGCTACATAGGGCCTGAGTTCCCTGTGGGGAGCTCCGCTAGCTTTTTACTAACTTTTTTAATCTCTGGTGTAGGTGGCATAACATAGGTAGTCTGGGGGCGGCGTAGTATATAGATCCGTTGCGGGTTAAGCTATACGTTCTTTTTAAAAGCCTAGTCCCTACGCATAGCATCAGCCTAGTAAACGGTGTCTATCTATAGCTATATAAGGTTTTCTATTATAATGCTAATTTCCTTTATAAAAGAGGGTATTAGGGGTAGGGTTTTGGGCCAGACAAGCCGTCTACTCTATACGTTAAGCTATAAGCCTAAATAGGCTAGCCATTTTCTTTCTAAGATTATATCGTAGCTTCCTAGGTCTGTAATAAGAAAGGGGATATTATACTACCTTTATCCGTCTACACGGAGGTAAATCCATAAGATAGTTATAATAGGTGGTCCTATCCGTCCGTTATACCCGCGAATAGGAATTGGTTTGGGCAGTTCTTTAAGGGGTACATTTAAAAAGTTAGCTAGCTTTATAGCACACTAAGAGTCTATTAAGGCAAAGGCATTTGCTCCAGAGTTAGCTAAAGCAGAGGTTAAAACTTAATATCTATTATAGAATAAGGTATAAGGGATAGTGTAGCTTCTTCTACCAACTAGCCAACCTAGATTAATATATAATATATTAATCCCTTTTAACCCTAGAGAGAAGTCTTCCTTTAGGGTTTCTCTTTTTCTAACTCTATACTGTTCTCCTAAATTAACAAAACCTCGTCCGTTTTTGCCTTTATCTAGTAATTCTTTGCAAAGTGGTCTTTCTGGCTGTATAAAAAGCAAGCTCCTTGATTGCTAAGGGCTTGTTTATAGGGGTTGTTATATATAGGCTAAGTATGCGCTAGACCCGTAGTAGGACTAGCTGCACGGCTAGCTGCTAAATTAACGGCGGGCTGTACGGCTAGTGCTATAGGAGTTACAGATCGTGCTAGGGTATTACGGGCCGTTTATAAAGTGCTTATAGTCTAGTTTAGAGAGTTTCTAGCTTTATACTACTTAGATTATACCTTAATTTAATAGAGGCCTTAGTTAATAGCTAGGCAGTAGTCTATAAGTACCTTTAGCGTCTATACAATAGTAAAAACTAGCAGTATGGCGCGCTATAGGTCTAGGGTAAGCTTGTTAAAGAGGTCTAGTATTAGGTCTTTATAGGGAATTCGGGCTTGGCCGGCTAGGTATAGAAAGCAGGTCTAAAAGGCTAAAAAGTTCTCCGTTATCTTTATATTAAGAGCTTTGTAATTAAGGCGGGCGTTTTATGTCTTAAAGGGGTCCTTATAAATAGAAGACAGGTAATTAACCATTTCTTCTTTAAAGAGGAAGGGGTCTGCTAAGTCCTAGGCGTATCGCGGACGTAGATATGTCTATACGTCCCTACCAGTACGGCCGAAGACGTAGGCCATTTTAGCTTAGGTAGTAGGGAAGTGGTCTATATTAACTTTAAGCTTATCTTGCAGTTAAAGCTTCCAATTGTTAAATATAGGGTTAGTTCCGTCTATAAGCAATAGGGGGTCCGTAACCTTTGCGGACCACAATAATACTAATACTATATATTAGGCTAGGGTCTTAAAGACTATAGTAAATCTCTAGGTGTCTAATAACTCCTTACTAGGTATAGGGGTGTCTCTGGTTTTAAGCAGCTCTTAAAGCCATTTAATTTTGGTATTAGCTACTACAAGCTCTTCCTAGGGGGTTAAGACGGCGACTATTTTACTATTGGAGGTATTTGCGGGTCCTACAGTAGCTTTGCCAGCTGCTGTATTTCTTGGCATAGTAGTAGGGGTATTAGGTAATTTCTAGTGTTTATTTATTTTCTAGGGGTTCTGGTCTGTATATGTCCTATTCTTAGGTTTCGCGTTCTGTTTATATTCTTTTAGTTCTTAGGGGTTTGTCCTGTCCTCATAGTCCTAGTAATGTCCTTAGGGTCCTATTCTATATCCTTTATAGATATATTTAAGTTCCTTCTCAGAAAGAAAGAGTAGTTAAGCTTTAGATAATATTAGCGACTTAGTTAATTTATAACGGAACCTTATAGCAGGAACTACGGTGGGTCCTATTATTAGGCTGGGTATATAGGTAAGAACAAATCAACAATATAATAACAACTGGTGGAGTGGTTGCCTAACAGATTAACTCTAATTATATTCTAAGATTTACTATAAGGAGAGAACTATCTACGGTAGGGACTGAGGTCCTTTAAATACATAACCATACTCCTAAGAAATCCTCTCTTGTATATAAGGTATGTGTTATACGTGTTATACACGGGCGTATACTGTATATACTCCGTATACTGCGTATAATATTATATAACTCGCTTACTATTCCTTATTATATAGTTCCACTAGATCCCTCCTGGACTATACCTGTATTAACTAACTAGCTTCCTCCAACTCTTCCCTAAGTAGTTATAATATTGTACTTAAAGCGTCCGTAACACTATCTTCCTTCTCTTTATCTTCGTCCTTAAAGATTCCTAATATCTCCAAGTTGTCTACTAGAGGTGTAATGTCTGTTTAACCAGTCTAGTTAATATTTCTGCTTATTATACCTAAAGCTTCTTCTTCTTTATAAGCGCAACGCCGTGCTTATACTGTGGCTGCTATACTATTATTTAGTAAGATAATGTCGTCTCCATATTCTCATTGTGCGAAAGTGGGGTTGGTATATATTGCGATAGCAAGTCCCTTATCTTAACAACCCTTATCTTGCTTAGAGTACACTAAAGCAAACATTTAATTGTCCTATGACGTTTACTCTATTTCTAACGCTAAGTGTACGCGTTCTATAACGCTTAGTAGTCTTTAAGTTCCCTAAGTAACTTATTATAGGGTCTTATATTCAATCTGCTGCTGCAAAGTTAGAGTCTAAGCTAGCCGCCGTATATACCAAACTCTATCGTTCCTCTAAAGAGACTGCTTGGGCCCTTAAGGCTCAGTGTCGCTCCTTTAAGTCTTAATAGACTGCCTTTGCTTGGTTAACCTATCTTAAGAAGGTTTATAAGAAGGTTTATTCTAAGGAGTGGAAACTTATAGAATAGGGCCTTTAGGAACTTAGTAATAAAAGAACAGACCTTCTTCCCGTTAAGAGGGAAACAACTCTAAGTAGCTTAGCAGGTGCTCCTCTTAAGTCCCCCTTAGGTGACTTATTCTTTAGCGATCTTTCTTTATCAATATTACCTAACCCTTTTTCTTCTAATACTCCTATACCTTTCCTATAGCATTCTCTAGGTTGCTTAGTGGTTCCTAGGTAGTCTTACTATAGCCTATCTACTTTACTTTATACTACATTTCGTTATCTACATCCTTGTAACTAATAATCTTTAAAACTTGCTATTTGTCTTTCTTTTGTCCTCTATATATGTCTACCTTATAGACTAGTAGCTTAATATCTCCATATGCTGGTTCTAGCATCGCAATATGTTATATAGGGTAGATCCTCATTTTGGCTAGTAGGTTCAACTTATATATAACTAATAAAATTCTTTATTTAATTTTAAAAGGTCCTAGTCTAACATAGTCCAACTTCTTGCTTAGTTATTAACTCTTGAAATTTTTATGTAGTAGCTATACTTTATCTCCCTCCTTAAGATCTGGTCCCTCAGATCTCTTAGTATTATAGTACCTTTTTATCCTTTACTGTACTAGTTTAGCTGTTTCCGTAAGGTCTGTATAAAGATTCATTAACGTCTCCATTTTTTATTTAGCTGTGCTACTCATCTTTTTTGCTTAATGTGGCGACAATAACGTTCTTGGCTTATACCCATAATTCGCCTTAAATGGTAATGTCCCTATTTCTTCTTATAGTGTTACATTATATGTAAACTATGTAACTGGTAATAACAATACCCAATTATTCTATGCGTAATTAATATAATGCCTTAGATACTGTTCTAGTGTCTAGTTTAGTCTTTCCATTTATCCATCCGTCTGTGGATAATATACTATAGAGGTTGCTGCGCGAACTCCTTATTCTGCTAGAAATACTTTTTAAAATACTACTATAAATCTAGGATCTCTATCTAATATAATCTTGTCTAGTGCTCCATATCTTGCAAATACTTCCTTTATATAGATTCTAGCGATATCTTTTACTAATATCTCTTTAGTGTATGCTATGAAGTATCCCTACTTTATTAGCTTATCCACTATTACTAAAATTACGTTGTGATCTTGTCCTGTAATAGGATCTCTTAACTTTAGTAACTTAACAATAAAGTCCTATAATATAACCTCCTATAGTCTTCCTGGTATTTTAACAGGTTGTAGCCCTCTATACGGCTTATGCCTTGTTAGTTTATTCCTTTAGCAATCTAGATATTCCTTTATAACTTATCTTGCTAGTCCCTAGATTCCTTAAATAATGTACTCTTTTTAAAGTCTTAACACTAGTCCTATAGACCTGTTATATCCTTATATTATTCCCTTATATTATTCCTTAATAAATTCTTCTATAATAGACTTAGGCATATATGTTGCTTCTCTATTTTTATATTGCTCTAAGTCTAGATCCTCTACTTATGCTTTTTAGATCTTCTATATCTAATTACTCTCTAGTAATTTATAGATCTGACATTCTTTAGTTACTGTAATTTTTGGATAATTATACCTAATTAATCCATCTTAGTCCCTTCGCAATAAAGCTCCTAATTACTTTTTGTTATTTTATAGTTTAGCCTTTCTACTTAGAGCGTCTACTTATGCATTATCTATACCCTTAGTATACTGAATTTTAAAATAATATTTTATAAGCATTTCCGCCCATCTAACCTGTCTTTGATTAAGTTTCTTTATTATTAGAAATCCTATAAGGTTTTTATAGTCTATCTTAACCATAAATAGTTTCTCTGTGCCTTATAAGAATGCTCTCTATTTTTTAAGTGCTGTAACTATACCTAATAACTCTTTGTTGTAGATGTTATAGTTTAACTCTAGTGGTGTTATTTTTTAACTATAATACGCTACTGGGTGCTATACGTCCTAGTACTTCTATAGTAAGTATACTCCTAGTGCAAAATCTAATATATTTGTCTTAACAACTATTTCTAACCTTAGTTAATAGATCTTAAGGACTAGCTCTTAGGTGAATAGTTCCTTAAGTTCCTAGAATAGCTTCTTTTATTTACTACCCTAAACCCACAGTTTCTCTTTCTTTATTAGCCTTGTAAACGGCTTAATACTTTTTAACTATTATGTTATAAACCTCCTGTAGTAGTTACAAAACCCTAGAAATGACCTTAACTGCGTAATGTTCTCTAGTTTACGCCAACTTACTATAGCTTTAATTTTCTTTAGGTTTATACTAATCTTTCCTAGTTCAATAATAAATCCTATAAAATTAGTTTTTCTTATAAAGAACTCGTATTTCTTAACTACTACTAGCATCTATTCTTCTTGTAGTCTCTTTAAGACCCATTTAATATATTCTCTATGTTCTTCCTCATTTTCTAAGTAGATAATAATATTGTTAAGGTATACCATAATAAACTTATCTAGGTGTTCTCCTAATATACTATTAATTTGCTTTTGGAACGTTACTAGTATATTTATAAGCCCAAATTGTATAACTAATAGTTTATATAGTCCTTCCTTTAACCTAAAGGCTGCCTTTTACTTATCGCCTTCCTTAATCCTAATTTAATAATACGCCCACCTCAGATCTATCTTTATAAAGATCTTTACGTTGCCTATCCTGTCTTAGATTTTACTAATTAAGGGTAAAGGATACCTATCCTTCCTAGTAATACTGTTTAACTGTCTATAGTCTATACACATCCTAAGTTTTCCGTTTTTCTTTAGGATAAACAGTACTGGATATCCCGCTAATAACTATAACGGTCTAATATATCCCTTACGTAAGTTCTCCTAGATAAACTCCTTAAGCGCTACTAACTCTGTTTTAGTAAGCTTATAGATTAGAAAGAACTTTAGACTTATTTCCTCTTCTAATTCTATTTTATAGTCCTATACTATATACTCTAATAGCTTTTTACTTTCTGGTGACTATAACTTCTTACTATACTTGTGGTATCTTTTTAGTACATAACTTAAGCCTTACTTAGTCTCTTCATATATTGCTCTAACTTAGTACCATACCAACTTGGTTTACTATCGCACTTTACGCTATTAAGTATCCTTAATATTGACCTATCCTGTAATCTAATTAATTTTTAGATTATACTCCTATAACTAAGGCATTCCTAATATCGCCTCGTCCTATTCTAATAGTAGGATATTAAAAGACATCTTAACTTATCTCCCTTTAATAGTTAACTAAATTGGTCCTATTTTAAGATTAATAATACCTCCCCTATAGGCTATCTAATCTCCTAAAATTATTATAAGTGGATATAGGTGTTCCTTCTATCTATACGGTAACCCTATCCTTTCTATTGCTTTTAGTAATATGTGGTTTCTTATTACTCTACTATCTACTAACGCTTTAAACTGCTGATTTTGCCACTTAACTTATAAATTTAGGTGTTATTCTTAAATTTCTTTAAGGGTTTAAGGCTCTAATACTAGTTCCCTTAGGTTCTATACACCTCCCCTTTTCCTAACTGTTAGCTGCTAGATCCTATTTATACTTAATCCTACTTAGGCCAATACTTAGTTTATTTCTTTTCCTTTATATACTATAGATAAGTGTTTTTTAGGCACTTCTACTACTATTATCTATCTAGGCATTCTTCCGTAAGAAATCTTTTTAGTTAAAGTATTAAGTCTCCTTAACCTTATACTTCTACTAGGTGCCATCTATGTATATACTTAGCATTCCTAAACCGCTTTTCTTTGGGTGCCTAATATATTTTTACTAGGTACTTCTAGTTCTTGTCTTTTAGTGCTCTATATATGTTACATATATTATCTATATAAGCTATCCACAATAGTATATAATGCGCTGTATATTTTAGGTCAACTTTTAGTTTATCTTTATCCTTAAGTTTAAACTTATACCTAGTTAACCTAACTACTAGTATCTCTACTGCGGGTATTAAGATTTGTTATTCACTTCTTTAGTCCCTAGATCCCTCTTCTAGGTTCCTTAATATTATAATTAATGCCCCTTTAATGTAACTTATGCGTTTCTCTATAATAGGTTAATTTTAGACAACTTTTTTGTCTAGCTATATATAAAAGTCTTCCTATTTATTATTATATCGTTACCTATACCACTTTCCATATAATTAGTTTAGTATATATAGTCTATCTATTAAAAAGTACCTTATTATTACTATATTATAATATCTTTTAGTATGTCTTTCTTTAAACCTAGTTAGGATATTTAGATCTTCTTTCTATTCCAATTTATCTAACCACTTTACCCTAGGTGTCCCTACACTTAGCCTATTAGTAACTCTTTATATAGGTGCTCTATCCTTTATATAACCTAGCATAGCTAATCTCTTATCTAGCTTTTGCTTTTGCTATACAATAATTCTTATTCTAAACTTATCTATAGTTTCTTATTTTCTGCGTCTTGCAGCTAGATCTTTATAGTTGTCTTGCTTTTTAATCCTAGTATTAACTGTTTAATCTTTAGGCTAAACACTGCGTTTACCTAGGATTATTAACGTTCTTATTTATTCCCCAAACTTATAGTTCTTAAACTTGCGTCCAGTACTTATTTATTTATTACTAAACTAAGTTACTACTCTTTCCTATTAGTTTTTATCCATTATAGGTCCTTAGGTATGTCTTATCTCGTCTTAAGAGTTTTAAGCTTCTTATATCTCTTCTTAAGAATCTTAAGCCTATGGCCTTTTGCCTTTATTAAGTAATAAGCTAGCACTAGTAGTTGTCTACTTACTTAGTTTCTTCTAAACATTACTCCTATTGTCTTATAAAGTGATAGAAATTGTATCCAACGGTATTATAATATTTGTTACTAAACCTTATTCTATAATAGTCTTAGTCTCTACTTCTATTTTAATATCTTTAAGGTCTATATACTCCTAGTAAACTGCCTTTATTACCTTATTATTAGTAAATGCTTCGCCTATATTAAACTTATTATTATTAATATCTAATCTATAAGCTGGTTCGTTGGTTCCTCTAAACTTAAATAATACTAGCTCCTATAGCTAATAGCTTACACCATACTTAGCGTCCTTATAAATTCGGCATACGTTATTATAACAAAACGCGAAACTATTAATTAAACATTCTTTTGTTCCTTACAGTGCACTATTGTCCCTCTATATATATATACCGTCTACTAGCCTAGTTCCCTTTACCGCGTGGTTACTCTAACCACCTCTATAGTCTCTAGCAAAATAACCTTGTTTTCCGTAATTTATATAAGCCCTATCTTTAAACCATTTTTCTTACTATAGAGTCCGCCTAAACGTCTTTTACTGCTAAGATCCCTAGTTTAGCCTCTACTCTTAGGTCCTTTAATTACTTAATCCTTAACCTTTAGGTTTCTATAGTTTCTTTTCCCACCTTTAGGTTTCTTTAGTACCACTTAGGTTTATTAGCTCTACACTATTCTATAGTTTTTAACTCTATGTCTATTATTGCGTATTCTGCGCCTTATATAACTATAAAACTCTATTTTGCCCTTTTTTAGCTTGTTCCCTTTAATAGATTCTATTATTAATCTTTATTAACTAATCTATTAACTCCCTTAGAGTATCCGCATCTTCCATTAGGATAATTATATCCTAGACTTTAGCCTTAAGTCCCTATTTATACTATACTATAAGCGCCCTATTATTCCACTCAACCTATATAGCTAGTGTTTAAAACTATGTTGTATACTTAATTGCTAAAGTGTGTTATACTAAGTTCTAAAGCTTTTGTTCTACTATAGTTATGGCCTCTAGGTCTCTAAATATCTACATTAATTATTCCACAAACCTATTCCAACTGGCAAATATATACTATACGTCCTGGTTAGTAGTTGTCATACCATTAGCCTATATTTTTGTGAGATATGGCTTAAACTACTTAAGTGCCCTCCCTATTAGGAACAACCCTGCATAGGCTACTTAATCTAATAATATTGCTAACTTCGCTCCTTCCTATACTACCTTAAAGTGTATCTGCGTAAGAAATCCCTTAAGCTTTAACTTCTCTCCTAAGAACTGTTTAATTAAAGGTAGTTTAACTTTCGCTGCTCCAATTCTATTAATGCGTTCTTTAAGTATCCTATTATTGTCCTATAAGTAATTAACTATTTCCTATAACTAACCTTACATAACCACTTAAGAATCCGTATCCGCTATACTAGTATCTCCTGGCCCTGAAGTTGTGGCTACTGTTGACATCGTTATAACTAGTGCTTTAGGTGGCATATTACTTAATCTTATTTAATACCGTAACCTTAGTAGTGAATGTGTAATAGAACCTTATAGTAGGAACTACGGTAGGTCCTATTATTGGGCTAGGTATATAGGTAAGAATAAATTAATAACGTAATAATAACTGGTGGAGTAGTTACCTAACAGATTAACTTTAATTATATTCTAAGATTTACTACAAGGAGAGAACTATCTATAGTAGGGACTAAGGTCCTTTAAATACACAACCGTACTCTTAAGAAATCCTCTTTTGTATATAAGGTACGTATTATATATATTATACATAGGCGTACACTGCGTATACTCTGTACACTGCGTATAATATTATATAACTCGCTTACTATTCCTCATTATATAGTTCTACTAGATCCCTCCTAGACTGTGCCTATATTAACTAACTAGCTTCCTCCAACTCTTCTCTAAGTAGTTATAACATTGTACTTAAAGCGTCCGTAATATAATTAAGGCATAAGCACGGCATAAGGGACGCACAAGCCTATATAATTAGTAGTCTATAAACGAGGATCCAAAGCTAGAGAAAGGAAGGAGAAGAATAGCAGCGCCGCTTAATATTTTATACGGTCCTTAAGTCACGTAACTCACATCTACTATAATCCACGTCTGTCAAGATCCACCGTTTTCCACCAGCGCCGTAACACCTAGCCCCTTAAACGTAAACTTTAAACTAGTAATAGTAACTTAACCTATATTATCTAATCAAGGTTACGTCCTTGCAGTTATATGACCGCAAATTGCCATCACATAACAGCAATCTAGGGCAATTTGCGGCAACTTACCTACAAATATAAGTTAAAAGGGGTTAATTACATAAGCTAAGCAAGCTCAAGAAATCCACTAAATTCCACCTATAGAATAGGAGAATTAATAAGCATTAATCAAAATCAGTTACCACCTATACTATTGCAATAGTATTATATATTACTAGAAGTAATACCAACACTAATTAGTAATTATAGATTAGGAGACATATTATCTATAAAGAGAGATAAGCTTAATTAGTCCCTGCTAAAGGCCTCTACCAATCTCGCCTGCTAAGGAGCATCAGTTAATATATATTTGAAAAGTCAACCCCTATCTAATAGGCCCTTAATTTTTTATACACGGCCCTTAGGTGTTTAAGGAACTAACCCCTTTTAATAGGCCCTTAGTTTACGTCTATTACGCATTTTATACTACTTAGATTACGTTAAGGAGCATTAATTAATGTATATTTAAAAAGTCAACCCCTATCTAATAGGCCCTTGATTTTTTATATACAGCCTTTAGGTACTTAAAGAACCGACCCCTATCTAATAGGCCCTTGGTTTACATCTATTACGCATTTTAAATATATTAGGTACTTAAGAAACCAACCCTTTTAATAGGCCCTTAGTTTGTGTTTATTACGCGTTTTTTATCTAAAACCTAAAATTAAACTTAATAGGAGTTATAAGACAAGAATTAATATATTAGATATTAGGGCACAAGTCAACACAGAATAGGAGAAATAGCCTAAAGGTATTAACTTATAATCCGACAAAACCACTACAAAGGATATTAATAAATTTGTAAAGTTTAAAATCCTAGAATACAAAGCGTATAACCTTAAGGATAATAAACTATAGGAGGTCTATAAGGAAGATTTCTAAAACTTTATAATACAAATCTTTAAGGATTGCAACTAAATTAGTATCTGAAAGCTCTGAACGTTCCTATAGACTAATAGCATATGGATAAGAAAGTACAGGAATACTATAGTCCCTAAATCGCTATTTAACACCTTATAAGAAGAAGACCCTATAGAATGGACTAAGCCTAAGATTAAGGAGCATATAGTAACTGGAGGAAAGTTTACCTTAGGATAAATTGACTACCTCCTTAAGAACAACTTCGCCAGCACTAGTACTATTAAAACCCTAATCTCAATCTCACCAGCTATAAACCCTACCCTACTTATAATACTACCTACTACACCCTAACCTACCCCTATACTACCCCTATAACAGGAACCTAATTATATTAACTTAACCCTATAACTAGAACCACCTAGGGGATAGAGTTAAAATTAGGGTTTTAGCAAGGAGTTAATAAACCTTGCAAAGATATATATAGAAGACAATAAGTATAGTGGAGAAGATAATAACTTTAACTTTAAACTTACCATCTTTTATGACCTCTATAGCAGAGCTAATATACCCTAAGAAGCTAAGGTTAAAGCCTACCCTATAATACTACGCGGTCTAGCACTTAACCACTACTATATTAACCTTAAAAACGTTACCCTAACCCTTTTATTTAACCAAATCTGCGATACTATATACAATTACTTTAAGGGACCTAAATATAGATGCGGTATATTAGGACGATAGAACTTAATACCTCTAAAGTCTACAATAGGCAAGAGTGAGAATGCTAGAAAATTAACCTTAGACTGCCTATAGTTACTTATTAAAGAACTAAAACACCTCCAGTATAGTCTTAACCCAGATTTATATATAGACAAGTTCCTTTATAACAAGCTTATTAACGCCTACTAGGAGTTACTAGTGTGTTAATATGCCTACTTTAAACCTTCTAATAGCTTAACTAGCCTAATTAATAACTTATAATCCTTTATCACAACATTTAAAAAGTTAAACAGTGAGAACCCCTAAGCCTTCTTTATTAACCACCGCTACCATAGATAATACCCTTAATTACCTTATAGAACACAATTATCCTTATCTAGCTAATATATATTACTAAAGAAGCGCTGCTTTGTCTGTAATAAAGAAGGTTATTAGTTATCTAAACACTCTAAAGAAGAATATAATAAATTAAAGAAGAAGTTTAAGGATAGATTTAACCGCCGCTTTAATAGACATGCCTAATAGTACATTACTAAGTACGAAGGAATAGATAACGATAGTAATAAACTTAACTTAGAATCTATTAACGAGGCAATAGAAGCTCTTATAATTAATATTAAGTTACTAATAGTATCTCTAACCTAAGAATAGAAGTGCTGACGGGCTCGTGCACGCTACGGGCTTGTGCACAATATTCTTACCATAACAAAACCTAACTACACAATAACGCCTCAATAGATTTGGCTAAAAATTGTATATATTTTACTTTAATATATTGAAATTAAGTAGAAGAAATTTTTATTATAAAATATAAACTATTAACGTATTTCACGGGTGAGCTGGTCAAACGGGTGAGCTGATCACTTCAAAAACACACCAAAAAATGGAAAAATCACACTTTAATATCTTAACAACCACTTAATAATAAATTTTAATAATTTA
>Ga0307507_10000755_pt1 | contig 71465 bp, 42 predicted proteins | sample 7_EM_MG_FD_207223 | JGI IMG/M metagenome (GOLD analysis project Ga0307507, IMG submission 207223) | Populus trichocarpa ectomycorrhiza microbial communities from riparian zone in the Pacific Northwest, United States - 7_EM | ecosystem: Host-associated > Plants > Roots > Unclassified | place... | reverse complement strand
GGACCATAGTAAACATATATAAAGGGGCAGCCGCCAAGGCGCTAGCAGTAAGCGAGCCAATCGTAGGTTGGCAGAATATGGCAGCAGCATGGCAGAATTTGGCAGGTCGCGCTCTAGCACCGTCACACTCTAACTAGGGATAATATTATATAACGCCTCCTAAGGGAACACAGGCACCATATTAAGGGGTTTCTCCCAAAGAATACTAATAAGCTCCTACTATATCGCCTATAGGACCATAAAATTAAAATTATGCTAGGAAAGCAGCCCCTATACTATAAGAACTACCCACTCTCCCCTACTAAGCTCTAATGCGTTAAGAAATATATTAATAAGATACTTAATAAAGGCTTTATCTAAAAATTAACGTCTTTTACCGCAGCCCTACTTCTACTCACTACTAAACCAGGAAGAGGGGTAAGGATTTGCCATAACTATAGAGGACTTAATAACATTACCGTTAAGAACTAATACCCGCTCCTACTTATCCGTAAAATACTTAATGCCCTATATAGCGCCAAATTCTATACTAAGCTTAATATTATCGCCGTGTTTAATAGGATCCGTATTGCCAAGGGCCATAAATAGCTCATAGCATTTATTACCCGCTTTAGGCTCTACAAGATACTAATAACCCCATTTAGCCTTTATAATGCCCCAGCTATATTCTAAAACTATATTAACTATATTCTTTATAACACACTAGACGACTATTACACAGCATACCTTAATAATATCCTTATATTTTCTAAAACTTAAGCTAACCATACCAGGCACGTTAAAGAGGTAATTCGCCACCTTAGAGCTGCCGGCCTCTAAATTAATATTAGTAAGTTAGAGTTCTACACAACAAAAACAAAGTACTTTAGCTTAATTATCTTAATAGAAGGAATAAGCATAGACCTTAAAAAGGTCTAAGCTTTATAAGTATAGGAGAACCCAACCTTAGTTAAGGAATTACAGCAGTTTCTTAGATTTATAAACTTTTACTATAGGTTTATCTAAAGTTATTCTGCTGTTACTATACCTATAATAAAACTCCTAAGAAAGAATATTAGATAGCTATAGGGACTAGAACTGTAATGGGCTTATACAAATACTTCTAAACCGAAGCTTATAGATTGCTACTATACAGGAATACTAAGCTAAGGAGAAGAAGAAGAAGAAGAATCGTTTAGGGACAGTAGGTAGACATGTCACAAGGGCCGCCAAAGCGCTAGTGGTAAGCGAGCCAATAGTGATTTTGCATGCCGGGCATGGAAAATCCCGATTAGTTGAATATAGCAGGTAACGCGCTCTAGCACCATCACAAGAACAAGCCAAGTCGTTTAAGGCCCTTAAGAGAGCCTTTACTTCAGCACTAGTACTAGTATACTATAACTATACAAAGAAAACAGTGGTAGAGACAGATATATTAAATTAGGTTTCTGGCGGAGTCCTTTCCTAGTATAATAATAACGGTAAACTAAAACTGGTCACATTCTTCTTTGCAAAGCACTTTGCGCTAGAGTATAACTATAAGATCTATAATAAAGAACTCTTAGCTATTATTAAGGCTTTAGAGGAATAGCGTCCTAAGCTATAAGGGACCGAGGAGCTGTTTAAAATTATTACTAACTATAAGAACCTATAGACGTTTATAACTACTAAGCAGCTAAACTAACGCCAAGTCTAGTAGGTAGAGTTCCTTTTATAGTTTAACTTTATAATTATATATAGACCTAGCAGCAAAGCTACGCTCCCTAATGCCCTAAGCTAACTACTAAAAATAAAACCTAAGGACGCTAATAACGAATACCTCTGCCACTAAGCCTAAGTTATTATACCGCCCTAAAAAGTTAACCCTACAATCTTAGAAGAATTACTATATAAATCCTGTAACTCTAACAACTTGGAGTTTATAGCCGCTCTAGACCCTAAAATAGCTGAAAAGTCACTAGATAAGCTAATCCGGTTAGGATATTAGGAGAATAAACTTATAAGAGATATAGTAGCGGCTCTACGTAATTAGAAAGCTCGCTATTAGCCAAAGAAGATTAGGAAATTACTCCGTTATAATAAGTTAGAATATAGCATCATTAACAGACAGATTTACTTCCGCTAACGCCTCTTTATCCCTAATACCCTAGACCTCCACCTAGAAGTTATTTATCGCTTTTATAGCAGCGGCCCTGCTAATTACCCTAGCTGGGTTAAAACTCTTAACCTCTTAAACTAAATATACTAGTGGCTAGGAATCTCCTAGTTTACAGCTACCTTTATTAAAAACTATACCCTATACTTTTGTACTAAGACCCCCTATTTTACCCCGCCCAGTTTCCTAAAGCTACTAGAACTACCTACTCGCCTATAGACCGATATTTTAATTGAATACATTATAACGCTGCTGGTATACTAACGCTATGGCAAGGCATATAAATATATCTTTGTTATTATGGACTGCCTAACTAAAATATAACACCTTATTTTAGTAACAGGACTCTTAATAGAGGAGCTAGTTAATGGCTTTATTAATAATATATATAAGCTCCACGGTATACTAAGTACGATTATCTCCAATTATAGTATATAATTTATTAGCGACTTCTAGCGACAACTAAGTAAACGCCTTAAGACAACTTTATAACCAAGCTCAGCCTAGCACCTAGAAATAGACGGCCAAACTGAAATTATTAATGCTGCCGTAAATAAGTACCTCTATGCTTTTATTAGCTTTATATAGAATAACTAGGTTAACTACCTACTACTTGCTAAATTTACTATAAATAACTAAGTTAATAAAAGTATAGGCATCTCCCCGTTTTTTATAAACTATGGCTTTAACCCTTGCCTTGAAATTAAGCCTGCTAGCCCCCGCCTATTAATACTATCAGTATAAGTAAAGAAGGAGTTCTTCCGCGTAGACTCTATAGCCAACCGCTTTAAGTGGATATTAATATAGCTTAAGGCCCTAGCCCAGATTTCACAGCAATGCTATAAAGATAATGCTAATACCCATAGGGACGAGAGTACGTTATTCTATAAAGGCGATATAGTTATAGTTAGCTTAGAAAATATAAAGATAAATAGACCTAAGAAGAAATGGGATAATAAATAGAACGGCCTATACCCCGTACTTGTAGTATACTAAGGGGTAGTTATAATAGACCTCCCGGACCATATCTAAGTAAATAAATCCTTCTATATATCTAAGGCCCGCCTCTAGGCTGCTAAAGAGATCCCTAGCTAAGCAAATATTAATACTATAAAGCGCCGTAATATACAAGGACGAGTAATAGAGAGAGACGACGACGGCAATATAGAAGATAAATAGGAGTTTAAGAAAATCTTTAATATATATAATAAAGACCCCTAAGGCCTAACTTATAAGATTAAATGGAAATATTATAAGGATACAACCTGGTAGCTAGAAGAGGACCTAAAGGGTTGCAAATAAGCTATATAGCGCTTCTATAAGTAACACCCTAAGAATCTAGGACCCCTAGATTGGGCACAAGATAAGGAAAAGCTATGCTAAGGTTATAGCCGACCACCGTGTTAAAAATCTATAGTGGTTAAGATGTTATAGAACTTTAACCAGCAGTTAAAGTTGTCTAATTAGTTAGAATTCTCGCTAAGAGCGCCACGCGCTAACTTTATTTAATAAGCTGACTAATTAGAATTTTTTAATATTTCTGTAGCGAAAATAGGTGGTCCCGCGTACTACCTATTTAAAGTTATTTGTTTAGTTTGGGGGCCAAACCTTCTAGAGAGGGGAGTACTGTTACAGCACTAACCTAACGCATACTATTTCCTACTATTGGCTAGCCTACCACTAGCGCCTTGGCGGCTGGCCCTACTCTTTGTATATAATACCCCCTTTTACCCTTCTTCTCTTCTTTATAGCACAATGTAGTTATTTAGTCTACTTTATTGCAGCACTATAACAGATACCGCTATATACACTATATATAGGGGTGTAGGATTGCTTAATAAGGTTTACTAAAGCTCCTCTAAGGTAGAATAAGTGTTTAATAAGGAGTTACGCCCTCCCTAACGTCTAGAGACAGCGCCTGCTTAGTAAAACGTCTCTTAAATTTTTTGGTAGTACCTCCCTATAGGTGTTCTATATTGCCTATAGAGCTCTAGAGGCCCTATAGCCTTACCCTATATCTCTCCTAAAGTATATCCATCCTTCCTACTAGTATAAGCCCTCCCTGATGTCGTGGCCGTTAGATTTGGGTGTTAGGTTTAAGTGGTAGATTAGTAGATTAAGGTTAAGTTCTGTTGCTTGTTTTAAGGCCTTAAGGTGTTGTTTAGCGTACTCTTTAAGGATCTATTAATTGTGTACTTATTTCCTATTAAGGCCTAGTGTAGTTAATTGAGTCTCTGTACTATCTAAAGGTGTTTAAGAAAGGCGTAGAACTAAGGACCCGCAAAAGGCTTAGTAAGGCTATCGGCCGCTATGTTAATTAAAGTAATGTATATAAGGTTAATTCTGTTACTGTTTATCTTATCTCTTACGTAGTAAAACTGGATGTTAATGTGCCTTTTTTAATTATATTAAACTGGATTTTTAGCCAACGCTTTTATAGCTTGGTTATTAGTTTTAATTAAGATTCTAGTAAACTGCTTACTCTGGTCTAGTACACCTAGTTTAATAAGTAAAAGTTAAAGCCATGTAGCCTCTTTTACTACAGCCGTTAGAGCCGTGTACTCTAATTAATATATTAATAGTAAAACGGTAGCTTATAGCTTTAATTTCCATAAGATTGGTCCTCTGTTTAATATAAATATAAAGCCTAATATAGAGTGTCTTGTGGTTTTATCTTGTTTCTAGTTAGCGTTACTATAGCTAATTAGTATAAGGTCTAGGTTCTTATCGCCTCTATAGGTAATTTCTCTATTAAGCAAGCCGGCTAGGTATTAAAGGATAAGTCTTACGGCCGTTATATAGGTAGAGATAGGATTATAGGCGAAACGGCTTACCGTTAATACCGTAAAGGCGATATCTGGCCTTATTTCTATTATAGGAAACATAACTAAACTAACTATACTCTAGTATCTTCTAATATTGTCCTCGCTAGTAGTTTCTTAATTGGCTACAAGCTTAATTAAGTGATTTATAGGTATTAGTAAGGCGTTAGCCTTTTATAATCCAAAACGTTTAAGAGCTTTAATAAGGTAGGCTTGCTATAAGAGTGTAATCTTCTTCTTTATTTAATCTCTTGTGACTATTATGCCTAAGTAAAAGCTTATTGGCCCAAGATCTATTATTTAGAAGGCTGTTTTAAGCTCTGCTTTCGCCTAATTAACTATTGCTATATTCTTATGGATAATCTTAGTATCGTTAACGTAGGTAGAAATAATTAAACCTTTCTATCCTTTACTGGTGGTAAATATACTATAATCCGTGTATAGATAGTAAAGTCCAAGTTTTTCTAGTAGAAACTTTAAGAGCGTCTTATACCAGATTTAAGGTGACTGTTTTAGTTTATAGAGGGCCTTCTTAAGGCGGCAGACTTTACCGGCTTCTTTATAGCCTTTTGGTATGACAATATAGAGTTCTTAATTAATTGGTCTATAGAGAAAGGTGGTTTTAATATCCATCTGTTTAATTTTAAGGTTGTAATAGGCAGTAATTGTAAATAGAGCCCTAAAAGCTATAGGTTTTACTACCATAGCAAAGGTTTAGTTATAGTTGACACCGTACTACTATAGATATCCCTTAATGACCTATCTAGCCTTGTAGTAGAGGACCTTACCGTCTTTTTCCTTTTTAACTTTAAACACCTATTTACTAGTAAGAGGCTTATAAGGAGGCTTAAGGGAGGTAAGGTTAATAAGTTCCTATGTCTAGTTTTTAATTAGAGACCCTACCTCCTCTATTATTACTTTTATCCATTCTTTGCTATTCGGGCCGTTAATTGCTTAGTTATACGTATAAGGCTCATCTTTATTAATTAAGGTAGTAGATATGTACGTTTTGAGATTGGGTAAGCCAGTATATTAAATATGGCCGGCTAGTAGAGCTATAGGATTGACCGCGTCGCGATTGTTTAAGTAAGGGTTTTAAGGTGTAGATTAAGGAGGAAAGGTAGATAGAAGGGCTATTAGTTTATTACCTATTTTATTATCCTAGTTGCTTAGTAGCTTATTAATATTGTCAGCCTATTAGTTAAGGCTTTGGTCTATACCTATAAGGCTTATAAGGAAGGCAGTAGGGTCGCTTAGTAGGTTAACTCTTAATGTTTAGCAGCCTGATTAAGTAGTGGTTATAGTAAGGTTTTTAGGCAGAGACTTAAGCCTATAGGGTAAGCTATTATAACCTTCCTTTTAATTAATTCTTTATTATCTTTTTTTTAATAGAGGCTTTAGCTAAGGAGTAGTAGTGTCTTCCCTCCCTTACTTATTAGATAAGTTAACAGATTCTTCCATAAATATAGTAGTAGTTTTTAAGCTAATATCGCCTTTATAGATTTTAACGTCTTTAAGACACTTAATCTTCTGTTTATCTAGTAGCCAAATGTAATAGATTGTCTTGCCGTTATAGCTAATTAGAACACCCTTTTTTGCTTATAGAGCGAACCTAGTTAATTTTATACAATCTTCTTTAGCTATAAAGGAGTAGACGGTAGATCCTAGAGCCCTTAAATAGTATACTAAGGGAGGTTTACCCTTAAGCTTTTTATAAGGTAATATGCCATTAAGAAGAGCTCTTGTAGGGCGTCTATTTTTGATATATATAGCTACAAAAAGTACGTCGGGCCATAGAAAGTCTAGTATATTGCCAGCAAGGATTATTAAGCGGGTAATCTTAGTGGAGGTTTACTATAAGTGCTCTATTACTCCGTTCTCTTCCTAAGCGTATAAGGCGGTAGGTTCGAATTCTATACCTAGATTGTCTATCCAGGCGGTTGCTTTCTTGCTATAAAGCTCTACTTTGTAGTTAGTACGAATTCTAGTAATTTTAAGATTGAATTTAGTGTGGATCTAATTGTAGTACCTCTATAAAGTACCGAGCCACTCGTCCTTTGTATGGACGGTATAGACTATAGTAAACCTTGTATAGTTGTTGGTAAAAGATACGTAGTATCTTTCGCCTTTAAAGCTAATGGGGGTAATAGGTCCTACTAGATCTATATAGATAAATTAAAACGGTTATATAGCTTATTCCTAGGGCGTTTTATTATACCTCTTTCTGGATTTAGATTAAGTGTAGGGCTTATAGTATTTATTACTAATATTGTTAAACTTAATACTAAGTTTACCTAGGTGGCGTTTAAGGTTACTATAGTTAAGGTAGCTAAATCGGTAATGCCAAATAGGTAGGCTTTTGTTATTTTTAATTATCTAGAGGATTGATTCTAATAAGTAGTTATACTGCCGAATTAGGTAGAGTTATTAAACTTTAGGTGCGTATCCTATTACCTTATTATTATATTTAAGTTTGTAAGTCTTATTATTAAAGAAGACGCCCATTTCCTTAAGTTGGCTTTTAGATAGTAGGTTTGCTGGTAAATATAGTATGTAAAGAATATTATGTAGAGTAAGCGTACTTCCGTAACTTTTATTAGGGAGTGCGGTTTGTATAGAGATAGATCCTTTGCCTACTAATTAAGCTTTATAGAGACCAACTATATCTAATAAGGTATTGTTACTAATGTAGTTAAAGAGAAGTTCACGATTCTTACAGTAGTAGACAGTAGTAGTAGTATTATAGATAAAGTTATACCTGCTTAGTTAGGCTTATACCACCGCTACTACAAGCTCGTGTTATATATTTACTTTATTTTTAACTTAATTAGAGTGTTTATTAAGCTAAATAGGTGGCCTAGTCCTCTGCTTTTTCCTTATATAGATTCTATCACCAATTCTCTATAGTGCGTTTTCTAGGTTTTTCTCCTAGCAGTTTTTTTTAGAATGCGTAATTCTGTTATATTTTATGCAGTTAGGGTGCTTATACGTTTTTACTAGTACAATCTTTCTTTTTATGGACGTTCCGTTATTTAAACGTGCTACTAGTATAGTAAAAGCTTTTTAATTAAGCTTGCTATTAAAGACAATAAGTTCCTTACCTAAGGCTTATAGGTTGGTATTTTTCTGCGTCTAATTTGTTTGTTAAGTTGTTTTAAACTAAGTGTAGTTAATAGAGCTGACTCCATGCAAAAGGGCCGCTTAGGCAAGAATTTTATAGTTAATAGGTTGGTCCATTTTAATAAGGCAATTAAGGTTTAATGTAATATAGAAGATATACTCCTCTATATTCTTAAAATCTTAAACGCGTTTAGTAAAGAAGGTAGCCATAATATTAGTAATAGCTGCCGGATTAAGATCCTTAAAGCGTTCTTTTAGAGCCTTCCATTTCTTAAGCGCCTATTCAGTGTTTAATATAAACGGCTTATAAATATCACTAATGTTCTAGTTGATGAAACCAGCTGCGTAGGCTAGCTGTTTTTTATATTTCTCCCATTCTTTTACTAAGTCAGCTGGCTTAATTTTCAGCTGTTTAATAGTAAAGCCTAAGTCTACCTATTTCTCTTTAATTAACTTGATTATAGGAAGAAGCTATAGTGGGTTATTAAGAACCTACTTAATGTTTTTAGATTGGAGGTGGTTTTGTATATTAATACTAAACATTAGCCAGTCTTCCCGTCTGACAAGCTTTTGGATAGAGGCTTAGGCGGTATATTTGTTGCTTATATTAATAAGGCTTATAGGTGGTTTATAGTAGGCAGTCTGTAGGCCTTGTTATAATAATGTTATTAGATTTGTTTCCTTTGTAAGGAGTGTATATACAGTATAAGTTTTAACTTAATATATTCCTTAGCTGGTATAGGCAGTTCTAATAAGCTTCTTCTAATCCGCTACTAATACGGTTATTATAAGGCTTTGTTTTTAAAACTCTATCATTCTGTAATAACAATAGTAAGGTTATCTATTAAATGCGAGGTATCTTCCTAAGCCTCCGGTGCCGCTGTTTGTTATAGGCTATGTTAGGCTTGTCCTTAGTAGGATCCTCTTGTTACATTTAGTGTAGAGTCCGTCATTAGCAGCTACGTAGCCGCTTATTATAGGTTTTTGGCGTCGTAAATTGGTTAAACGTTTAACGACTTTTTAACGCCCATATGGTGATATTGCGATAGCAATTATCGTGAATAATAAAGCAATTATATTTAGCTTGTTAGGCGCGAACCCAGGCTTATAACCTATTAAAATAAGGTTATTGGGGCTAAAACTCTGTGTATTGCTTATTTTCTATATAGGTGGTTAAAGAGATTTTAAGGAACTTCGACCGGCGGTTGAAGTTCTCTGATTGGTCAGATTCCTGCCAAGAGGTTCTCCCAAGTCTCATCACGTGATATCGTTGCGGGCTTGTTTTCCAACAACCACTGTCCGCGGCGGGGCCCACGCAGTGGCGTCTCCCCACCGCTCAGCTGTCAATCCCGCATTCCCAGGATTCTCAAACCCAGCCTCGAGCTGTTTCTCATAGCTTACAACCTTCAAGCGCTCACTCTCGGCTGGCGTCAGCGCCAGATAAACTTCCACGCCCACCATGTGCAGAAACAACGACATCCAAACCTACGATTATCAGCCCTAATCTGACAAACCATTCCCCAAACTTGTTAAACTCGAAATAGTAGAAATAACCGAACATACCGTCATCCCAAAATTGATCCCAAGACTTGCTGAGATATTCTCCGGCATCCCCGTGTCCTTCGCCCAAACCGCTACCATCCCATTAACAGTCCAATTCTGCACCACATCAGCTGCACACTGCGGATAGAATAGCGCCGCCGTCTCCACACTCCCATATTCGAAAGTAATCTCACTGCACGACGCCACAGTATAATAGCTTCCAATCCTACTCGTCACGGCTGGCGCAATCTTGAGCAAGATCCGCACTGTTATTATTGACCCTGCCCACACCATCGTCCGCAGCATCCACGCACGATGCTGATCGATCTGTAGCCTCTTGACATTATACAGCGCCATAACCAGCGCGCCGGACGTGATGAGCGCCAGCACACCCACAGCCGCCTGCGTCGAGATGTCGCCCCCAAAAGCACGACGAGCTATCATAAGCGCACCCACATTGCTAAGCACCAGTAACATGACCACGAGATAGCCGTTTAGCCAGTGAAAGAGGAGATAGCGGTGGCGGATGTATGGCACGAACTGCCACACCATGAGCAGGCCGGCTGGCAGCGCTGTGGCCAAGTGCAGCGTCAGTCCGATACGATAGTGGCCGGCGCGAAACCAGTACCATTCAGAGGGCGCAGTGTTGGAAGCGAAGTTGCCAGCTACGTCGAGGTATTGGAGGCGTGAAAGGCAGAAGCCGAACATGGCGCCTGCGAAGATGATGACTACGGGCATGTTAGAGAGTTGCCTTTAGAGTAGCTTTGTAGCGGGTTTACTCGGATGTTTTAGGGTGTGGGAACGCACAGAGAGGGAAGTTGTAGCCTTTGTTAAATCCAACACTCCTGTATGCCTTTCGCCAGGCTCGACGAGCCCCAGTCTCGGATTTGTCGACGCCTTCTTCATGAGAAGGTGCTAGGCGTTTGGGAGTGACTAGGGCGTGAAACATCGTTTCTAAATGTGGTGATTTAGGAGAAGGGATCGAGTAATCGTAAGAATGTTGGATTGACGAGGCAACCTGGTAGACTTGAGGTAGGAAACTAATTCGAATCAACTTCCAAAGTACTAATTGGTACAGGGAAGAGCAAAGTTTGGCAGGGCAAGAGCACGCTTTTATAAGAAAAACTACATTGAAAACCAGAGTATCCTCAAAAAATACCAAGACCATCGTATACGCCTTCCAATGCGTATATCAAGATGAATGCGAGGGACGCGCAAGAGCAATCGTCACATATACATCCCTAGTCACAAAAGAAAAGCCCTTGAAACCGTGATTGATGCCATATTTGGTAATACGAGGCAACGAAGTCTGATGTTGAGGTGATGGACCACCGAATTGGGGAAAGCTTGCGAGGACGCCAAGAAAATGTCACCACACATCGACTTGCTGCGCCCTTTTACTGCATGCCACACGATATGAAAAGCACATATTACAGGTACGAGGCAGCTATTTGCAGTTGAATTGCTGAAACGTACGGTGGCTTAGGCCAGGACATCGTTAATGAGGGTGAAAGCCGTTCGAACCCCAATGATTTGCTAGTGAAGATCTGCGATCGACGGAACCTAGATTGGGTATTAATTATATCTTGAGTACACCAAATGGTTCGTTTTCATGTTTCACAGCCATTGGGTGGTAAATATCCAATCCCAGAACAGTAATTCTACGCCCTTGAATCCTCCCTCAATCGTTTCAACTCCTGCACCACTTCCGTCACACTCATTCCCATCTCCAAACTCCTTCTCAGAACGTCTTGCTCACTCTCCGGCGCCATCCCACCCGGAGCAGGCGGTCTTCGGTCAAGGTTAGTAGGAAAAGGGTAACCCTCCGCCACCGCAGCAATGAAGGCTTCCACTTCAACACTCATGCCTCGCTCTCTATACATTTGCGCAAGCCCCGTCCAGCATTTCTTAATAAGTGGCATACTATCCACCGCTTCCATCGGCTTCCCAAACGCACTGCTTATCTGCAGCAAATTTGCGCTTCTCTCACACGCCTCCGTCCGATTCTCGCCCGCAGCATGGAACAACGCCGGGTTGAAAAACACGCCGTCACCCTGCTCCAACGGCAGACTGACATAGTGCTCCAGGAAATACTCGTTGAAATGCGGTAGCCGGTACGCCATGAAGCCCTCCGCGAACAGTTGGCTGAACGGCAGGAACCGCGTCGGCCCGCTATCCAGCGGCATATCCGTGTGCGCGACAGCCCCTTGAAGCGTCAGCAATTGCGATGCAGCCTGCGTCGCCTTCGGGAAATGCGCCGTCGCATCCGCTGTCTGGAAACCTAGGTGGTAATCGCGGTGACTAACCTGCGCTGCGCCGCCGGGCTTGACAACGTTGACTTGTGCCGTCACGCGGTATGCGGGACCGAGCCAGGCGTCGCAGATGCGCGCGATCCAAGGGTTCGAATAGTACTGTAGGAAGCTGGAGGGGTCGAGGATGCCGTGCTTGCTGAAGGAGTTCCAAATGCGGCCGTTCCTTCCAGAGCCGGCGAAGTGGTCGCCCTTTGCGGAAGGCGTTTCGGATGCGATGATGGAGCTATAGACGGTATTTACTTTCTCGATTAGTTCATGGTCTCGGAACAGCCCTTTGGTAATAAATACGCCGGGCCCAGAAAGAAGGATGTGGTGCCATTCATCTTGAAGAGCGGAAATGGTGGAGGGATATGGATGAGAGAAGTCTGGAAGAGTATAAATGGGAATGTTTGACTGAACGGAGGATGAGAGAGGGTAATCCTTGGTGCTAGCTTTTTGGGAGCATAATGTATTAAAGCCCTCCAGCGAGGGTGGTTGTTCGATAGAGTAACACCTAGATGGAATAGTCACTCTTCTAAGGACGTGATTCCCGTTCATGGTGAATCCGGCCCTTGCGAAATTTGAAAAACAGAAGATCAAAATACCAAACTCGCAAGCCCTGAACGTCTCTTAATGGACATTTTTGAATCCTTCGAACCCTTCCAGCCAATGACGTCAAATCTTCCCCGCACTGAAAGTAACCCCACTTTCACCAGGAATGGTAATTATTCCCAAACTAACATTTCCTCTATACCTATCGCACTCCGAGATCCTGTATCGGGTCTAGCCTCTGACACTAGAGATGCACTGCCAACATGACATTCGGATATTTAGATCCTGGTAAGGCCAAAGAGTCTGGTATTGAAGTATCTATCTGGATAGAATCTCCTATCAAAGTACCTAGAGGTTCAACCTTACGAAGACTTCGTTAGAGGCGCTTATGTACGAAAATTCTACAGACTGAGCTTGCCGGGTCATAAATTTACTAAATACATTCGACTCACAGATGTAGTAGAAAAATAATTGTGAGCATTATCCAATCCAGTGCTAAAAAGTAGTATATCCATCCGCCCATTAAGACATCAGACCTAGCCTAGAGATTGCTAGTGCAGAGGCATTGCCAAAACGCCGAAGGCAATTCCAAAGACAGTACTTCAATATTACCATCAGACTTCATTAATGTTCATTAGGGTCTTAGGTATCACTATAACTTAACCCTGGCTGGCTGATCATAAGAATGCGCTCATTCCGAGGTTCCCCGGAAGACGCTAAATAGTCACGAGCTTCTGCGGCTGTGATTCGATCGGACGGGTTTTTGACTAACATAGTTCTCATAACGTTGAACAGCTTGAGGAGTGCCTTCTGCTTATCAGATCCGTCGACGTAGATGTTCTTTGCAGCGTGGGCCATTTCCCAGAGCTTTGCGATCCAACTTTCAACGCAACCCATGGTATTAGAGAAGGCTTTTACTCCATCACCGAAAATTTCTCGTTCCTCTTCGAAAATTTCCACTTGTGGTGGGTCCGAGAATCCATAAAGGAGGAGGACTAAAATTTCCAAAATGACGCAGCCGAGAGCCCATATATCCCGAGCCCGACCGTGACGACTAGTTGCAGCCATGTGTTCGGGTGGTGCGTACATGAGCGTTCCGGCTTCCCAGCATGTTTTCGATGTTTCCTCACTTTCTCTCAATTGGGAAACTCCGAAATTGGCTAGTTTAAATATCCCGCCATGGATGAGAATATTTGACAGCTTGATATCACCGTGGATGAGATACTTTGACGGTGGAGACTTACAATGGACAAACGCAAGGGCATCCATAAGCCCTGTCACCCGAGTGTGAACAACTTCACATAAACTACTCCTACTGACCAGGGGAGCAAGCCAAGCTGGAATTCTTGGAAGCCTGAGGAATTCATGGAGATTACCACCATCTGCGAATGGAAAGATGAGACCATAATGGCCAAACGGATGTGCAGAGGGGACCTTGAAGGAGGCCGAAAATTCTATAATGCACTCATGCTTTCGAGAAGAAACGGTTCGCAGTGTTTCTAGTTCTCGGTTGAAACGTTGCGTGATACAGGCCCTTTCACTTATGTTTCTGGGCCTCAGCACCTTAAGAGCATAAGCAGTCTAAGACATACAACATGTTAATGCATTGGACCGAGATTTTGGCAGCGATCGAACATACATTAGGACCACATAGGGTCGCTTTTAAAACGCTCGTTACGCGGTCTTCTTGAACTAGCTCTTGAATAATAAACTTGCATTGGAGTCAGCTTTGGTAATATGCAACAAACTTAGGCCGAACTTGCCCTGAGCTCTTTCGACACGAGCGAAATTGGATCGAGGATAGTAATCTTGTATCAAATTAGCTATGCTTATATATTTGATAATATAGCTGTTGTAAGTTTGCCTTTAGACCGTTTTCTTCATATACAGCCTTTTTGACGCTGCCGATTTTCAGTAGTGTAATGTGACGATGCTCTTGCGGCTGAGAAACTGGCTGAGTACTTGGCTGAAGTAGGATCCCCCCGTTGCTGTGATCATAATTTTGGATAGCCTTCAGGGTCTCGACTAAATTCAACCAGTCGAAAACGAGATTCGTCTTTCTCTGTACAGGGATATGATCTCTTGAGTTATCTCTCAGCAACTCTGAAAGTTGTCCGAAGCACGTTCCTGGTGTCGTGTCGATCTTGGAGTACCATGGACAGAGCATCTCAAAACGAAAAGAACTTGTACTATGAGCTTCTTTGATTGAATTTTGCAAGAAATCCTGAACCTCGTTGCTCATATCAAGATATGAATCGAAGATAACTAGGGAATCCGAATTTTGTGCTTTGAATGCAATATCGGGAAGCCAGTTGAGTGAGCATGCTGTTGGTCTGCAAGGGTCCATGCCTTATATAAAAGAATGAACGGGTCAGCCAAGAAGGCACTACTGCTAAGGATACTCTAATTATTGGGCTGCCCACCATTTTTCATCTCCCAATTAGGAACTGACGTTAAGTCATCATAGTTAGTGTTGAGGACTCGAGTACCTCCGACATAGCACCACATTTGAAGATCATGTGCGCAAAGGCCACGGGGTTCCAGTGTAATTAATTCCGAAAAAGGCACTAAAGAGCCCACATATGGCAGAGCGATTACCTCGACCTCATATCCAAATAATTTTAAAGCTTGTATAAGTTTTTGAGCCTGATGGGTTAGTTGGAATGAGCGAAGACTAGCGTGTAGATACTTACTTCTTCTGTAATCTCATCGTAGTCACCTAACCAGAAGATAACCTTTACATATACCCTTCTGTACGCTTCCCCACATGGATGGGCAGGCGGCATGGTGTGGTCTACTAGGTCACATCGACATGAGCAGGCCTTTAGGCTCTCCGGATGTTGTATAACATTAACAAGAGTCATTTGGCAAGGCTGTTGGGCGGGGTCCTCCCTAGCCGCGAGAGGCTGCTACATGTCGTTCGTATCCGGTGAGAATAAAGGGAAGGCTGCCCGCTATCAGTGACACACGGACCATGTTGACACCCATTAGAATACTCGCGACAAGACGAGAACATGGGGATTTAGCAGCGAATTCTTTTGGGCCGTCGATTTTAGGTTTTAAAATTGTAGGTCTATTAAATGTGCTAGTGACTCCCGATATTCACTTGGTTGTCTACTCAGTAAAGCATATAGATTTCCGCATTTAGTTATCCCATACAACGGTTAGCGTCCTGCCATCAAGTGAACCGTGTACTGATATAATAACAATTGGGCATTCTAACTTAGGGGGTGTTCGGTTGCAAAACTTCAGATCAGATCTGAACTGAAAGTCCGGCAGAAAAGGACGCGTTCCTCCCTAATTCGATACGCGTTTGTGGCTTTGTAAAAGCACGGGCGTGTGCAATCTGGAGGCTTCAGATTGAAACTGAATCTGAACCTGGGACGCAGACCTCCAGATTGAACTAACGCCAAGACCTTCAGTTCAGAAGCTTTATACGGTAAAGTTGCCAATTTTTAGTGTTCTTTTAGCGTGCAATTCTGGCATTCTTTGAGCGGTGAGAGGAACATTAAATTTTTGAGGCTGTGCAGGCAAAATCACTCCGAATCAACGGATTCTGAACTGAATCTGAAGCCTCCAGATTGCAACCGAACACCCCCTTAACCCGATTGGTTCTATTGGACTAGATCTTATCGATAACCACAGATAGCACGCGTGTTGGTGACACTTCACCCCGCATCTCAATTTCTAGGAAGATTGTGTGTGTCACTTGAATCAATCGTCGTACGGGTTGAGAGTGATTAGATACTTTCGCATTTCAGTCAAAGGACACCATTATCATGGCCACAAATGCCGTATCGGCAAAAACAAAAGAAGAGCTAATGCTGTTAGCGCAATACATGTTAGTCAGATTGGAAGAAGGGTTCACGGTTCAGAAGAAGCGATGGAGCAATGTCAAATTACGTGAGTCGGATGGCGGCTCGGCGCCGTGGTTAGCGGTAGTATCTTCTGGAAACTTCATCTAGCTAATGAATGGTTGGCGTCTATGTCTATGCCGTCACTCATTTATGGCAAACGGCGGGATGGCCTCTGGTGTCTTGTGCAATGTATGACTGCATGGAATACTATATTCCGCTGCGAAGCCGTTCTATCCCTTAACCTGTCAGGGTCGTACATAAGACGGTCTGTGCGTGAACACCAGAATTAAATCTACGCATGCTTAATATAGAATTCAGTTATGAATTTAACCACCCCCATGCCTCGCAATTGTGCTAGGATTGATGCAGGTCTTGTTCAGAAGTCTCGATGTAACGTTCCACTAAATAAGACGGCTAAAACACTACCCCGAAGCCCTGGCCACTGCCCCATTTCGAACCTCTTTATATTGACTACCATGGCTCACCAAGCACTCTATTTGGCTGCGGTATGTGCCAAACACCATTCCGTGGAAGGACGAGTGCTGGCTACCTTATATTAAGTGACTTAACTTTAAAGAATAGGTTTATATATCACTTTTACATGGTAATTAAGCAATATTATCAGCTTCTTATTTCTAAGCATGGGTCTTGATTCTATTGATTTGATTGGCTTGTCCTTATCGATAACCGTACGACCAATTTTGACGGTTAAGGGATAGTGGCTCCGTGTCCTGGGGGGAATGGAAAGGACATTCGGAGGGCATGGTCGATCGGATTTTCTAGTTCACATTCAGGAGTGTGAAGGGGCGCAGAAGATTCTCAGAGGATCCTACGGGGCGATCTGTTGATGATACGGTATATGCTTCTGGAAGTGCTGAAGGGTGTTCTTTCTTTGCATCGAGATGCCTGCAAAGGTCCCGGTGAGAAGGAACGGCTTGAGAAATGAAATACCAATCAAAGAAAAAGATGCGATGGGCTATGAAATGGGTGCAATCTCATGGTAGCATAATTGAACAGAGTTTCAAATGCTTCTTTTAGTTTTGCAGTATTGAGGGACCAGCATGAAACCACAGAGATAATTTTGGTTTGGATGATGGGCAGAGTTAAACTTTCTCTGACTATATGTATTGAGTAATGCTGCATAGCTATTCCATTGAAGTGGACAGCAAGACATTTTCGTGGAGATTAGGTATCTCATATGATGCCGAATCGAGCGTAAAGAACGACTGTCTTCTCTTCTATACTGTTCATCATGCCTCATAACTATTGGTATTTGAACTCCAAGCTTAGAGTTGCTACCACACCAAACGTTCAAACGACAGGATAATACAAAGTTTCTAGCATATCACTAAACGCACCGGCCAATATCATCTCTCGTATCCAAGCGCTGTTTTTCTTCCAAAAACGTAACATCAAGAATTAATGGTGTGTTTGACTATGTTGATACCTTGCCCTCGTTCATGGACGGTCTGGCATTTGGTGTTGGCGGCGAAGATATGCTTTCTGCACGAACCAGTGACGGGTTAGCGGTGACATTCACGTAAGACTAAAGCGTGATGAGCATTAGGAGAACGAACCTCGTCTAGCGCCACAGCCAATCTGCCGTTATCCTCGACCACTCTCCTAATCTCCTCGTGCACACTGCCCTCTAATTTGACTACGCAGTTCTTCGGCAGCCATCTGAGAATATGAAACGCGTTCGCATAGACGTTCGTCGTACTGCTGATGGTCCTGTCCTCCGGGAACATGTACGGAAGCGTGATTGTGAATGTCCGAAGACCCCAGCAATATCTCAACCCCAGCCGCACTAAGTCCGCGAAACCCTCGAGAATATCATGATGTGTGGGTATGGTGAGGCACACGTGCTTGATTAAACTTCGAGAACGTTGATGTAAGGTTCCTAGCGTATGAGTCGCTGAGTCTAGTTGCAGGACAAAGCGGTTGTCCGCATACAGCACTGGGCGAGCTTCGCGATATACTTGTTGACTGACGCGTAACAGAGCTGGAATAATAGGTTCGAAGTTAATGTTTTCGGATGTAGAGCGAGTGGCGGTGCACTGTGGGGCGCGGAGAGACTGCGCGGTGCGACGGCGGACTTCAGAATGGGAAGCCCGGTCTGAACTGTCGCTGTCGGCGGAGTAGCTAGAGCTGTCCGGTTCGGGGGCCCGTGCCATATGGAGAAGAATTGGCTTTGGGCGACTTAGTGCCATGCGGTATATGTGTATACGCAGCTCGGTAGGGAGAAGCATGAAAGGGAAGGGTTTATCGGAGGCTTGCGGAGATGAAGTGGTGGACGTCGTGGCGAAACCAGCGCACGGCGAGTCCGGGGGAGTAGGAATCATGTTGAACATTGCATCGGAGGTAAGAATTCGTTTCGCAGGTTTTGGTGAGCGGCTTGGGGTACGGCTCATACTGATGGTAAAGGTATTGGCAAAGGGAATTATATAGGGTGAGTATGATGAGGTTGGAAGGTGCAGAGGAGGAAGATGTTGGAAATAGAAAGGACGAGAAGGGAAAGGAGGTAACTATATAGCGACAGAACGCTACTGTACCTATTATTGCTACTGTTAGAGCATCTCCGGAGTAACGGCTTCACTTCGTATGCCTTGCCGATGGTAAAACTCCCCGCTGAAATGGCTCGGCTACGCTAAGCCGGGGATAGAGTGAGTGGCGGAATAACGTCTGCATCACGCTCGGACCAACTAGAAGTGAACTCGTTACATTTTTGCCTTGACCACCCATGGCTCTGAGAGCTACACCATCCATCTAGACGTCCAGAAGATACTTAACAGGCAGATAAAGAGTAGGTATCGTCTTATGTGCAATTCAAGCCATAAGACACACGACCAGCGAATTCCTGGTCATGCAAAACATAGACAAAACCCTCCAGAAATGGATCGATCATAATACAACTGCAACACCGTTTGCCTGCCATGAGCACCGTAGCCATCAAAAGCCCCGGTCAACTTATCGTTGAATGGCTAATGAAAGCACAAAGAAAGGGATCAAAGTAAACAATCGTTACAGCAACGCTCTAACTATTGAAATAAGTAAAAAGAAAATAAACCATCTCTGACGACCGCTATAGGTCTATCAGACTCCCATTCTGTGGTTGCTGCTGACCTCCGTGCTGAACACCTCCGAAGGGGTTGCCGCCACTATACGGATTGGCTCCAAATGACCCTGCGGGTCCCGTCTGTGCTGGCACCATTCGGTTTTGAGTGAAGCCAGTCTGTTGTGGCATGCCAGTGAATTGCGAGTTTAAGAAGGGGTTGTTGCCGGTTTGGTTTGCATTCAGCCTGTTTAGACCTTGACCAGCGGAATTGACAAAAGTTCCCGGTGCTGTGTGTTGAGCAGGGATACGAAGATTGCCGACATTTCCAAACGTGTCCTGGCCTTCGCCGCTGATGAGGAGAGCATTGAGCTGTGCACTGAGCGGATTGGTGTCTTTTGGTGGCTGTGCTGTCTGTTGTGGTGAGAAAGTTACAGGAGGATTGAAACTGGTGTTATTGAATTGAGTCTGTGTCTTTTGCTCTTGCAATGTACTAAGTGTTGGGGGCCTTTGCGGTTGCGCACTTTGTGGTCTGTTGAAGGATGAGGCAAACGGATTATTCGAACCAGTTGGCTGGGGGAGGAGAGAATCTTGATGTGGTTGTTGGTTAGATGCCCAAGGATTGTGAGAGCCTGGCTGCAACGTGTTCTGTTGCTCCAATGGCTGTTGCTGCTGGTGACTCATATCACCCAGGGCATTCAGCTGTTGCCCGTATGGATTATTCATGCTGAAGGCAGTCTGTTGAGGCTGCACATATCCTTGACCACCAAAGGCCTGATCGAAACCTGCTTGTTGAGGCTGCTGTTGATAGCCACCGTAACCACCATACCCATTCTGAAATCCTGTCTGCTGGCCTTGCATGCCAGTAGGTTGAGAATAGGCATTGTTAAGGAAACCGGTGTTTTGAGGATTTTGCTGGTCGACCAGATTTCCGTACCAATCCACAGCACCCTGCTGCTGGTACCCTTGGTTATTTCCGGTTGGTTGAAATGCAGCCGGCTGCGTAGGAGTATCATCAAATAATGATGATGCGTTGGACTCTTCCAACTCTCGCCGGCGGAGTTCCTCTTCTTCCTTGCTGAGCTTGATCGCTTTTGCAAGATCGTCATCATCGGGAGAGTGGCCAGCGTTCTTTTCGCGTCGTTTTCTGTCCTCCTCCGCTTCGTTCTTACTTGCTTCCAGCGCGAGCTTCAGCTCAAGGTCTTCTACGTCATTTTCCCGCTTTTGCCGTTGTTCCCTCTGACGAGGCCTCGGTGCATCTCCGCCGCTTCCATATCCATGTCCACCAAATTCCTCAATTCCTGTAACGCGAGATTTCCAAGTTTTCCGGTCCGACCGTTCCGCTCGAAGTCTTTCCTCATCCAGGATTAAGGAAGTAAGCTCTTTGGCAGAGACTCTCACTGTATGAACAAATTAGTTGGAAAGTCTCGAGATGGTAATAAAATTTACCATTTTGACCAACGTCTCGATTGTCCTCGTCAATGTACTGGAATTCTCGCAATGTCTTGATGATGTAGATGTTTTTCCGTGCCCAGGTAACGACAAGTTCAGAGCCCTCGTGCAGGCAGTAATCAAGAACCTTCAGCGATTTTAGGACATGGCGCCAGTTCTTTCCTTTGTCGTTTAGCCGTTTGTCTAGCATATCCATGACTTGGTAGAAGTCGGTAGAGCTGGACAGCCCATAGTTAGTGCAAGCTCAGCGGAAATGCAGTATACTGACTTGTTGAATGTGATTTGGGCAATCTCCGCCATGTCGGAGCCCACCGGACCCCACGGGTCATTGCTAGTGGCTACATAGGTCAGTGGATGCCATTAGAGAGGCCTTGGAATGCCATACCATTTCGAACCTTTACTTCCACCGCAGAATAGCCTTTGGTGACGTTCTTGACGCTCCTCACCACTTTCGACATTATGACTAGCGGTTGTGATTTCAATATATCTTAATGCACGGCGCGACGAGTATTTAGAGAGACCCAGGTGATATATTCGTCGCGTGATCGAGAGGGGTGCGAAGGTCGCTGAGAGGCTTCAGGTGTGCTTAGGGTGATGGTCGCGCCAATAGTGTAAGCCCTTCCTGAGAGCTCACTTGCCCGAAAAGAAAATGTGCAAGGAGCGGTCTTCCACGATGCTTCTTTTGAGCAGAGAGTGTCAAAGGAAAGTCGATTTGTTTGAGGTATTGAGGTGGATAGTACCTGGTAGAAAGAAGGTTGAGGTCGCAGAGCGGAGTCGTCACCAAGCCCGTGCGAAGATGAGGCTGGGCTCGGCTGTTAGTTTTGTGGCTTTCTTTTCAACCTTTTAGTTATGTGCCAAAGCCTGCGTGCAAGCATGACCCGCCTCCTAAAATAGCATTTGCTGTATACAATCACAATGTGGTAAGATAGACGGAAGGCTTTCGACAATATAGGGTACCTCACCACTGCGTGCACGGCCCCACTCAATGCACACCAAAATCAACTATTGCCAAGCCTCGATTTGAGGCTGTAGAATCACATAGAGTTGATAAAATCGTCTAGATTTTTAGTGTAGTAATCTACTAAGTTTCCTCATTCGGATGAGCTATCGTATGAGATTTTCCGACCGTAGGAAGTTGCTAAATTTAGTATTAAGTGCGAGCAGCCCTAGATACAACCACTCCATCTATCTCCTCAATTGCGACCTTTAAAATAACAATAAGAGATTTCCTAGAAGCTTGTTTATTCCGTCTACCTCTTCTCGTCGGCTTGAGGTCGTTTTAAAGCTGTAGATTTGCTGCGCGAGCGTGTGCAGCCTCCTCTCTCTGGCGGCGTTTTTCAGCAGCCTCCTTCTCTCGTTGAACCTTGGCTTGTATTCTAGCCTACTTCCTCTATACTATTGCAAGTTATCGTTCTTCCTTCATAAGCTGCTTCTAAATCTTCTCATCCTGTCGGCGTACCTCCTCTTAGTGTTGTAGTTGTTTGCGCTCTTCTCGAAGCTCTATCGCTCGCTCGATCTTTGAGGGGCTAAAGAACATAGCCTTACAGTCAGTTTCTGCACGTAGTTCATCAAAAATAGGCTTGCCACAAGTTCTCTTCTTCTTCTCATTGCCAAACGCCTCTCGGAGGCCCTCATTTTCTAAGCGGAGGAGAGCAATATCAGTGGTAAGCTTAAGAACCGTATTTTCGAGCCTTTTGGCCTGCGGCTCTGTAACCTCATCAACCACGTCTCGTAGAAGCCTGCGCACCTTCCTCCAGTCGCTTGCTGAAAGGGCTGAGGTGTTTAAGTCCCTTAATAAAGGCCAAGAGGCTATTTTGCCTTGCTTTTATTAGGTCTTAACAGCGCTAAGAACGACCTCTGGATTAAGCGGATTAAGCCCAGTATCTGCCCACCCACTGAGTATATTGTTCCTAGTAAAGGCCCTATCATAGGCAGCCCAAAATAGACGGAAGAAATCGCGTTTTGTAATAGAGGAGAGGCCCTAACTCTTAGAGATAAGATCATTAAGTTCTTAGCTATAATACGTGCTAAGAGGAGAGAAGAGACTGACGTCAAGAGGTTATAGTCGGTGGGTTAAATAAGGCGGAAATACAGCCACTAGTATCCTATACTTGTAACTCCAATTAAGGAAGTTCATATTAATATAAGATCCGTGCCCATCTAATATCAAGAGCCTCCAGGATCTTCCATTTCTAGCCTTCTTCTTTGTTTCTACATCAAAGAGGGTAGTAAGCCATGAGAATCCCATCTCATCGTTCATCCAACCCGTTGCGGTAGATAAGAAGAAGACCCAGTGTTATTTAGGGTTAAAATCTTAAAGCCAGGAGTCCTGGAGGTTGCCAGAAATAGCTTAATAAATTAGGCCTGGGGGGAGGCTTATTCCGTCGGCGCAGACACTTGCAATTATTATAATCCACTCTCTATTACCGTCTTAACTAGCGCCGAGAAGCTTACCCCAAACTACTTCTAACTTAGTGTAGATTCTCTTACCCTTATTAAGTACACCAATAAGAAAGCCCTTTTTATCCATATTGTATATATTATGCACCTCAATCTCATACTTCTTAATTTTCTCCTTTAATAACTCGTAAAAGAGCTTATACTAATATAGATTATCAGCTCGTTTACGGGCTATATCAGCCAGGGCTAAATAGCTTAATTTTATCTTATTCTTATAGCGCTCAATAAACCGCGAAACCCAGTTCTTTCTAGGCGTCATTCTTAAGATCTCAAAGGCGAAATTTCGCACCATTTGAGTTATAGGAGGTAGGCCACGTTCGGTAAGAAGATTAATGTACCCAAGAAGAGTCCTCTCCTGCTGTATTAATAGAAGAGATTTTATTTCCGTTGCATCCTCTCTGGCGCGGGTAATCCGCCGATGACGCCGCGAAAGCATAGTACGATTGACATTGAATTCTTTAGCTGTCCAAGTGTAATTAGGAGAATCTTGCAGCTCTAATGCAGCAAGAGCGGCGTTAATTGGGTCCATTTTGATTGTATACGATAGAGTTGAAATTTTGGTGTTTTTGGATTTTGGTGTGCATTGAGTGGGGCCGTGCACGCAGTGGTGAGGTACCCTATCGGTGTGGAATCAGACTTCTGGTGGGGTTTCCGAGGGCATTCAAAACTATTTGGTAAATGCTTAGACCTGTTCTCTTCGATGGCGGGCCGTCAGCGACTCTATGCATCCAATTAAGTTCATGTTCCTTATTCCTTTCACTCAATGTAACTGAAGGAGAGTTCAAATGGTCTGTTGTAGCCTTCTCAATATCAATGGACGGAACCCGCCGAAAATCTAGGCCAGATCTCTGCATGCAAGGATCAATCTTTCCGTTCTGCCGCGAAATATGATAAATCAACTATATCATTTTTAGGGACATCGCAAAATATTCAAGTACACACATCACACGGAATGTGTTGGTAAGATGGTTATACGGGTGAATGTGGTCCATCATTAAGTAATCCAGTCTAGTTAAAGTGTCGTGCCAAACCAAAAAATATAGCCGCATGAGCCAAAGACGCCCTCTCCATCCTCTTCAAGGACGCCATTCGAAGCCCATCCGAAAGAAAACCACAGGAAGCCCACAGAGATTACGATGTCTTCGGTCCACAGTGAGGCGTTGAGAGATGAAGACAGCCGGTGCAAACTAACAAAAAATCTGAAACAAACAAAGGAAATGCCCAGCGATAGGATGTTGTATTGAGAACAAAAGTTCCGGAAGGACCAGCAAGATGTACCAGGGAAACCTTGGTGCCGATTGCCTTAGAAACCCCAAAAAGACGAATGCCAATAAAGCCACGGGAGGGAATTTTTCGGGAAGTAAAACAGGGGTATAGCCACTGCCAGGAACACCAATATATAAGCTCTGAGCTATAGGTACACGAGGATAAAGGAAATTTTCGACTCTACTGAACAGGTGGTGCCCACATATCACCAGCCATTCTCTGCTGACGCGGATCATATTGGTCAGGCTCTGTGCTCTGAGGCCGTCGGATGTTGGAGTTTGGATAGTACATATTTGTAGCAGACGAATTATAATGAGGTTCTGGGTAGACATAACTATCAGCTGGGCCTGGAGAGGGCAAGCCTTGTTGAGATGGGGACTGCCAACCCATGGTTCCCATGTGAGGGCTTCCGTTGACGCTCCCGGGTTGACCATGATTAGCTGAAGCAGGAGGCTCTAGAATAGGCGGTGGTCCGTAACCACTTGGGTGAGACGTGAGCGACGGTCGTTGATTGTTCACAGCAGAGGTGTACGGCTGAGAAGTCAAAGAGGGAGAAGAGCGAGGACTTGGTTGCTGGATTTCATTGCGAAGATGAGGAGGCACGTTCATATTGCCCATGTAAGCGTAGTCTGACGCCTGACGGTGCATGGCAGGAACAACAGGCATTCCTGCTGCTGGCGAGAGGGATATAGGCCGTTCGTTGGGAGACGGCGTTCCTAGTGGAGATGCAGTCTCAGAGAACTCATCCGCATCTGAGCGGGTTGACCTGCTTGGAGCAGATGCACGCGAAGCTAAAGCAGCGGCAGTAGCAGCAGCGGCTTCCTCAACGGTGCCAGTGTGGTGGTTTTGATGCCGGGTGAGCGTGGTACGCCGCGTGAAGGTCTTCTGGCAGTCGGCATAAGGACATTTGTACGGGCGTTTTCCCGAATGTATCCTACGGTGTCTAGCTAGGGAACTTGAGTCGCTGAAAGGCTTTGAGGCGGTTAGTTTAAATGAAGGCTTAGATTACCACAATATATCATACCTTTCCACATCTTTCACACATGTGAGGCTTTTCTCCGGTGTGAACACGTTGGTGAACGGTTAAAGCGGAGCGTTGGATGAACTGCTTGCCACATCCTGGATAATCACAGACGTGAGGGCGAACACCACTGTGAATGCGTTCTAGAGTTCGATCAGTAAGTGACATGTGTGTTCTGGATAGCTGGAGACCCTACCGTGACGAGCAAGGTCACTGCGTCGCGCAAAGCCCTTACCGCATGTCGAGCAGGCAAAGGCCTTAGGTGGGCCCGTGTCGGATGCTGGTCTTCCACCAGTTTGCTGGTTCTGCTGATCGGGAGGTGCTTGCTGTGGATACGTATGGTCGGGCGGATTCGGGATATAATTGTTGTTGTTGAGCAGAGGCATTGGGGTTTGCATCTGCGAAGGCGAGGGATAACGCATGCCGTTCATATTGTTCGACATTGGCGGGTACGATTGAAGAGGTTGCGGTGCTTGCGACGAATAACGGGACGAGTGTTCGGAGGGATGGGGGGATACGCCACGATCAGAGCCGTTCTCTGACTTGATCCTACCGTTGAGATAGGACGTGGGGCCGAAATGTTGTTGTTGGAGGTCGTGTTGCATGTTGTGCTGCATATCGTACCGTATCGGTCTTCCTGCTATAGCTTGCGCTGGAATTTTAGTATTAAGTATATTACCAAGCTCCATCATCCAGCGTGAAGAGTGTGTCCTCTGGTGAAAGCAGGTGTATGAAGGGAGGCAAGGCGGGATCCAAAACTTGGGAGGAAATTTGCGCACCACTGGAGGACTGGCTGATGGCTGCGAGAGACCCTTCGAGCGGGAGTATGTGCATTTACTGAGACCTAGAACCTGATCGATATGTCGTTCTTGATACTGTTGGTATCCAGAAGACCACCACGCAGAATCAAAGCTTCGTTACAGGTGGTCCGTCCGACTGCGTCAAGAAAGGGTCGGACCGCGCGAGGGTCAATGCTGAGGGAGCACTATTATGTGAATCAGGTCAGCGTCAAGTGTAAGGGTTGAAATGCAAGTGGAACAAAGCGTATTGCGCTCGAAGGCGATGGACAGGATAGGATGGTGCCAGCACGGCGAAGTGAATCGAAAAAGGGGACGCTCCAGCTGACGGGCAGGTGCAGGGCATGGTAGGGGGCAGTGGAACACGGTGCAGCGACAGTCAACAACGTACCTGTGATGGATCACGGCCACAGTGTGCTCGGGGGAGGGTGAAGAAGAGTTGAGGAGGTTGTGAGAGTGAGGGTACGAGGTACTTCTCCCTCGTTGCGCGTGTTGGATATTTCTCGCTAGTCCGGATGAGGCTTCGGCTACTTCCGAGTCTCTTGCCCCAAGTGATTTCACCTCCAAACTCTAGGCCGACGCTCCCACGGTGATAGTAATAGTCCGCTGGCTGGACAGGAATCCTTCGGACTGCTGAACCCCGTTAAACCACTCCTGAGCCTGTCGAAGTAATCGCGGGAAGGGTTGTAATCTAGGGAAATCCGGACAACTAACGGGACACTGACTGCCACTCGATCGAACTCAGGTATGGCCCGGCTGATAATGTGCTCCAGAGAAAGTAGGTCTTCCAGATCCCACCCCAATGTATGCAGTTACCCGGTGCCTGCGCCAGTGGATGATCTGGCTTTTCCCTCCGCTTGCCTTGCCCGTGGTCGACCCAGACCAAATCGTGAGAACAAAGCCCGTAAACCGGAAGCTCGGATTCGTAGCGAGGCCAGACGCTCACGGCAGCTGGACCAGATACTTGGATTCGGTCTACCAAAGTCTGCCTTGAGCTGGATCCTCCACTGCTGTTGATATAGTATAGTTCTCAGCGGATTGGGTAGTCTAAGACCTGGAGGCGCAGGATCTGTCAGCTCTGTCTTTGTGCCTCCACGTTCTCCCAAAAAGGAAACTCGAAATATTGCATAGGAGCGGGTTAGTACCTGTAGCTGTTAGGTCTTATATGCTCTTTCAGGTATTATTAGCTGCATGAACTTCGGTTTGGGGCCTGGAGGACTACTCACGCTTGGTTACAAGGACACTTGTGGGGTTTGACTTCTGGGGTCTCTCTCTCTCTCTGTCTCAGGAATCGTGCTGGTAGGTGGTGCTGCTGGTCTGGTGCTGCTGGTCTGGTGCTGCTGGTCTGGTGCTGCCAGTGTAAGCGGCTGCAAACTATCGAAAATCTTGCTAACGATAGCGTTAAAGTGTTGGCGGGATATGCGAGATTGCTATCTGGCACTACTCTGCCTCTCGCAATAGACGTGGTGCGTGTAACGTGAGCCTGCAAAAGGTCAGAGCCTGAGTAGGGGCGAAATGTAATTATGTAGATCACAGATTGTTTACAGAGAGACTCGAGATTACGAGTCAAAAGCAACCATAGCTCTGCGGCCGATGGGTTACCCTTGCAGGTCAGTCTTCCCAGTCAATGCTCGGAAATCCCGCTGGGGCAGGATGAGCGCTGAAGCATTTCTGCGGCCTCCGTTTAACGCTGGGGAGGGAGAGGTTCGGTGGATGCACGGGCAATGGTTCAAGCATTTTCACTGCAGGCTTGGGCGAACATGTGGGATGGCATATTTTCTTCTGGCGGACACAGCCCTCTGACTATCTCAATAATACGGGACGGCACATGCAGGCCTTTCAAAAGCACAAAACAACAGGATGTCGTAAATCTGGTGTTCAAGCAAGACGCGCATTGTCCAAGTGGACGGCGGGAGGGGGAGGCAAGGGCCATGTTTGGAAGCCCGCTAGAAGCCTTCGACAGCGCCAGGGCCGCCATGTTGTCACGATGCAGTCGCCCACAACCTCAAACTGCCCGTCCGGCTCAGGGATCGGTTGAGGGCCATGCTCCGGCAGAAGTCAGGTCAATTTTAGCCTGTTGCGAAACGTAACTCAGAGGCTACGTGGAGGACAAGCCTCTGCGATGCGGGTTCAGGGAGAGGCCAAGCCGACCACTGCTCAAGTCGGATTGATGAGACACCCCTGATTCTTGTTCCATCTTATTCCATCCGGCGGAATGCGCCATATTCGGGCCTGAGTCGACCTCGTGGCCGGGTAAGCCCTAGCACACCAGCCACATGTAGAAACGAAAGTTTAACGTACATGACATCAACAGGACTATTTCCGCTTTTGCGTTATGGCTCCGGACCGTAACCTCCTTGAGTTGCAGCCGGCGTTGAATATTGATACGCATCTTCGCTGATGCCCATGTGCTAAACGCCCTCTGCTCGGCAGGTGTTAGTTCTTGGGCTCTATTAAACCACACTGCATTACACTGAACTACCCTTGCACTACCAAGCACTACACACAATGCTCTGGGGCGAGCTGGGACATGACGGTGCAGACGGACAGGACCGAGTCAGTAGTTGGCTCCGTCTCCCAACGCATTCCCCAATGCGCCCCCTCATGGCCGCAACGTGGAGATCAGCATGTCAGTTCAGGCGCGCAAGCTGTGGTGCATCATTGATCGCGAGGCCATGTTCCTACGAATCAGCGACGACCATCTGCCTGCTGCAGGCCGGGATGATTAAACGGTGAAGAAATTTCAGGAGCGCCAGCATGTCATGGTGAGCTAGGGCATAGCTTCTCGCGTCTCTGCGGCCCAATCCCCCAAGTCTCGCCAACTCCCGCCGACCCTGCCCTCGCCGAGCTTGGAAAGGGTTGAGACATCTATCAGATCCGTCCGTGCGCCCTTACCACGATTTCTCTACGCCTATGCGCGAAGCGGTTCGCTCGGGCCAGCTGCGTTGCTCAATGCGCTCGCTCGGAGGCTGATCGCTATCAACCATCCATCATAGTCAATTCTCGCTGACTCTACCTTGTGGCGTTTGCATGCTGAACATCAAAGTATTATTCCACGCCCTAGAGGCCACTAATATCCTGCTGGCATAGCATCGTAGCACCAATCGCACCTCGCGATATAGCTTACGTACTGTTTGTATTTCCATTACGATGCCCTTGACCTCTCAGAATACCCGTTTATGCTGCGTCAGCCTCTAGCACGCACGGGCGTTTCAGCACCCGAATAACCTCTCACTCTTCTTCCTCCAGCAATTGAGATAGCTGCTACCCTGCTGCTCCTCTTCAGGCATGCACGTCGTTTATTCTTGCAAGCTGAGCAAACTCAAAGTTGCGGTCAGAGCTTTTACAGAAGTTGCACTGTGCATTAATCGGTTCGGCGGCCCCAGGCCCGACCGCAGCTGTTGCAACAAAATTATCCTCGCGCACTCCCATGCACACCCATGCTCCCAAAACCCTGCCCGTCCCTATAAGGCTCTAGGTATCCAAGCTCCTAATTTCGAGAAGCCTTCCTCTTTCGCCCTAGCTGCACTCGTTTAACTGCTCTCCAATTTCCAGAAGGTTACCCTGTGCGACATCGACAGTCGCAAAGCGTCTCGTGCGTCCTCACCCCTGTTTCTGGAAGATTACCCCTTTTACATTTGGTGTAAAGGAGCCCAGACCGTTAGCTACAATCAGCCTGCATTTGCTTTGAGGGCGACATGGCAATTGCGCTCTGCCACCACCCGCATATCGCAACGTCGATGGGTTCGTTTCGAGAGAACCGGGCTCTGCCGCAAACTTGACATGGAGCTCCACGACGAGCTCGTTAGCAGAGTAGGTGCCCTGAACTTATTCTCCCGGGATTTGTTCACGAAAAAATGCTGCATCCTCCAGAATTTTTCCTTTTATTCTCCCCCATCGCCCTCTACTCCAGAAACAGGAACGTCCCCGCAAACCCGAGGTTTCCGGGCACAGCCGCTGAATATCTATCTTCAAGTAATGTAGTGGTCAAACGCAATTCCGAGATAGCCGACCTCCGTGTTCCGTGGGCGTGTTACATGGTGGAGCGCGGTCGTAATTGGTGAGCTGGGCGGAGCGGAGCATGATACTTGTACGGGGATTAACGCTGTTCCGGCGTGCGGATGCTTGGGGACAGCCATAAGCTTTGAAGTCATTCGAGAAGGGGCTGGTGTTTTGGCTGATGCGTGGGCTGCCGTGGAACGATGATCGAGCTTTGGAACTTCGATGTGTTCCATGCTGGCCCGGCCAACCCTTGTATTGTTCCGGCGTATCGGGATGAAAGATCTACGCAGGCTGTCAGACAAGTAAATGATCTGAACGTAAGCTCGTGGCACAGGAACCAGTCAATTCCCCGTTTAACCATCTGTCGTGATCTCGTGAAATAAGGTGATGCAGTAGACAAACGGACTTCGAACTGCGGTGAAGGCTGAGTTGGATATTATCTAAGTCTGATTGAGCTCATTCATTTTTTCCTATTGTACAGAAATAGCAAACTCCAAGAAATGCAGGGGCTCTCCTTCGTCGTCGGATCATCACCATTCCGTCCACGCTAAGTCAACAAGGTCTATCCACGACCTGCAACACTCTAAAAGCCTCAATTGGAGCATCGCACAACATAAAATAAAAAACGCAACCGGGATCTTTGGGGAAAGAATTGACGAATACTCCTCCCTTAACGCCCACCCCAGAATTCAGAAACTAGAAACTCTCAAACACGCGGCACACCACCAGTGCCGAATAGCTCCATCTTGATCCTGTCCTGCCCAACCCCATACCCCTTCAACTTGGCTTCCATGTCTAACATGAACTGCGTTGGACCACAAATATAGTATTCTGTCCCCTTGTCTCCCAGGAACAGGTCCTTCTCCTCGTCAACCTTGTCCAGGTTCATCCTGCCCTTATGATGATAGTCAACCCCATAGACATCCTGCGCCGGGGAGGTATTGAATAGAACCGCATGCACATTTCCCTTGGTCCTCACCACATCCGAGATATGTGTCGAAAAGGCTCGGACGCTCGAGTTCCTCGCCGAGTGGATCCAAGCCACCTGTCGCGGCGCGTCCTGTGCAACGAGCGTATACAGGATCGACATCAAGCACGTCAGCCCCACGCCAGCTGAGATCAACACCACGGGCGCCGTTGAGCCATCCGCCGGGTCCAAGAAGAAGTCTCCGAACGGATGCGACACGCCGAGCTCGTCGCCGACCCGCCTGTCCGCGTGCAGGATGTTCGAGATGTACCCGGGGTGCGCCGGCGCCTTCGGATCGTCCATGTTGAGCCCGCGCTCGCGCTTCACGCTGATGCGGTAGTAGTCGGGCCGCGGCGCGTCCGAGAGCGAGTACTGACGCGCCTGCAGCGACTCGAGCGCGGGCACCGTCGTGCGGATCGAGATGTACTGGCCCGGCTTGAAGGACGGCAGCGGCTCCTTGTCGACGGGCTCGAGGTAGAACGATGTGATCTCGGCAGACTCAGGCTCCTTGCGCGCAATGCGGAATTGGCGCCAGTCGGTCCAGCCCTTGGCCTCGTCGTAGAGCTGCTGCTCGCGGTTGATCATGATATCAGCCAGCTGCCAGTACGCCGCAGCCCATGCGTCGTGCATTTCGGGTGTTAGGGCATCGCCCAACACAACTTTCATGGTGCTTAGGAGGTGAGTGCCAACGGCTTCATACTGGTCTGGCTGAATGTACAGTGAGGCGTGCTTCTGACATATGAGTTCGACCGCTGGACTCAGCACGCCCAAATCATCAATGTTGGACGCATAGGCGTAGAGCGCCGCGGCCAGCGCTTGCGCCTGGTGTCCGCTGACCTGGTGCGTGTGGTTGAAAACGTTCTTGAGCTCCGGATGTGCTTGTAGTAAGTCGACGTAAAACAGCTTCATGATGGTGTTGCCATGAGCCGCGAGGACTGGCACAGTAGCCTTGATAATCTTGGCTTGCTCTGGGGTAATAGGCGCCATAATGCTCTCTTATCTCAAAACTTGCCCTGAAGTAGTCGTAAATTTTCTCAAAGCGTATCTTGAACTAGTAACCTTAAGGTCTCGCCACAGGGTCTTAAAAAATAGGTACAACTGTCCGATGACGAAGAAGTGTTGCTATGATTTTGAATCAATATGATATCACTCCCACCTCCCCTTACCCCTCCATTATATACTGCATCCCTCTATGCCCCCCGCGGATATACAATCTCCAACAATCTGCAGCGCTGCGAAAATGCTGCTTACTAACCTGATAACTGATCCTCCCATGATCCCAGCATCGAGCGCGCAGCCAGGCCCGCGCACTGCCGTCTTACTCATCCCTCTAACGGCGCCGGGAGCTTTGCTTCTTCTACTGCTGGTGCGGCCTTACTAAGTAACGGCTCGAGCTGCCGAAGGTACGTTCTCGAACTGTCTCGGTAGGAATGTGGCTAGAGCAGAGCACGAATGCCACACATGATAAGAAAAAAAATCGCTGGTGCTTCAGAACAGCTGATATCTTCCTCTCAGCCCCGGTGCTGTTACCTCACACCGATTGTAGAGTGCTACCTCATCACACGATGTGTTCCGAGAATTCCCTTCCTGGTACGCCTGTTGATGTCGTGCGATTTTCCTGGTGTTGAGCTTTCTCCGCGGCCACCTTGGCAGGACACGGGCTGAGTGAAGTGGACATGACAGATTGGTGGATAGATGATTCGGACGCCTGAAAGCGGGCATCTCGATTCCTTCATAACTCCGCGCATACAGCAAGCAGTAAATTTTGAAAGTTCGGGAGATCTATTCTATCATAACTACTACCATTCGTATCTTTGCCTCCAGCTAAGATAATCTAACCTACAGCTACCCGCCCGCCATCCACCCCATATCCACCCATCCATCCATCCGTTCTCAGTTTCTCCTTGTCGTCAAATTACCCGCTGATCCAACCAATCGTCATAAGAGTAAGATGCCGGCATAAAACAGCCACAGCCGGCAGGTATCAAGCCGCAAAGCACTCCCAGAGGCCCTGCCAAAGTAGAACCGCTCTATAATACACACATAAACCGCCATCATGTAGAGAGAGAAAAAGGTGTCACAATGGTTGGATTCGAGAAGAAGAAAAAAAAAATCGCCCAGTACCCGGATAGTGGGGTAAGCACGTAGAGCGGACTAGCCAGTGGACAAGCCTGATGCTTCCCCTCCACTCACTCAAAGTCTAGAAGTTGTCGAGAGAAGAGAAGAAACCAGGCCCGACGGGGAAGAAAGTGATCGTAGAAGAACTTTTGGGTGCAATGGCAAGAATATCCACCACGCCAGGAGGAAAGGACCAAGACCTAAGCGCCGATTCGCCAGTTGTAGAAAGGGACAAGAGAGCCGTAATGCACTTGAACATGCCATGAATGGATGTGTCTAGCGCTCGGGAAGGAAAAAGGCTTAAGCCTTCTCTTCCTTGCCTTCCTCCTTAGGAGCACCATCTTTAGTAGTTTCATCACCTTCTTTATTCTTGACATACTCGTCGTAGACACTCATAGCCTCCTCGACCTTAGCGCGCAATGCAGCGTCATCAGAAGTGCTACATAAACATTAGTAAGTCGTCTCAAAATCTAAGTCTAGTGGGTTTCTTACAGGTTGAGCAGCTCCGCGTTGTCCATCTCCAAAAGCATACCAGTGATCTTGCCGGCCAGTTCTGGTTGCTGCTCATGGATCTTTGGGTACAATGCCTCACCCAACATCTGCTTCTGCTGTGCAGAAGGAGCCTGGCTGAGGGTTGTCATGTCTAGACCGCTTGGAGCAGGGCCTTGTGGCATTGCTCCTATCTGCTGAGGTGCGCCACGGCCTTGTGGGAAGCCAGGCATCTGGGCCTGTCCAGGCCTCATTGGTATAGTGCCACGACCGCCGGTGCCTTGCTGGAAGCCTTGACCGCCGCGTATGGCTGGGTTTGGCATTTGTGGTGGCATGCCAGGTATAGCCGGCATAGGGCCACGAGCACCACTGCCACGGCCTCCAATAGCAGCTTGCTGAGCCGCTTGAGCCAGTTGGAGGTATTGGGGGTTAACATAGGGAGGCGGGAATGTACCTGGAGGCATGTTTGGCGGTAGGCCGTACATGGCTGGAGGAATCTGCTGGGTGGCATTTGAGCCACCACGACCACCTTGCTGCCCAGGAATACCGCCAGGGAATCCGGCTCCACGCCCGCCTTGAGCGCCAGGGAGAACCTGAGGGAACGGCATTTGTCCACGAGCGGCGCCGGGGAAAATTCCAGGCTGCTGGCCAGGGAAGAACATCTGAGGTGGAACGAAAGCTCCCGCATTCGGTAAACCAGCGTTCATCGCCGTAGCTTGTTGTAACCTGATCTGGTTGCGAGCTTGGATGGTGGCTTCCAGCTGATTCTTGCGCACATCCTTCCGCTGAGCCAAGGCGACGTAAAGCGGTTTGTTGTTGATCATCTTTTGATTCATGTCGGTAACGGCCTTTGTCGCCTCGTCAGGGTTACTGAAGCAGACGAAGCCGAAACCCTTGCTCTTGCCAAGGATTTTCTTCTCGCCCTTAATTGTAACTTTGTCCTTCTCCTTGGCCTCATCCCCAGAGCTTTCTTTAGAGGTATCCTTCTCGCCATCCCTCCCCTCTTCATCCTTCTCATCCTTCTTGTCGTCGGCAGGGGTATCTGAGCGATCGGCAGGAATAGCGTCGCGCATGACTTTTGCCGAGGTGATAGTACCGAAGGGCGCAAAAAGCTCCCGAAGCTTCTCGTCGTCAACCTCATCCTCCAGGTTCTTGACATAGAGGTTGACACCCTGGTACTTGGACTGCTTCTCTAACCGCGCTGCCTCATACTGCTTGCGAAGTTCTTCTTCACGTTCATGCTTCTTCTGCGCCCGCCCAACGTACAGCTTCTGGCCTTTGAACTCTGTGTCATTGAGCGCATCAACTGCTGCTGCTGCGTCCTCATGCTTGACGTAGTTGACGAAACCAAAGCCACGGCTCTTGCCGGTCTCGTTATCATGCGCGAGCGAGGCAGAAGTAATCTGACCGTACTTCTCAAATAGTTCGCGAAACTCTTCGTCGGTAACCTCTTGCTCAACATTCTTGACATACACATTCGTGAAATTGGCCTTCATCTCCTCGAATTTGCTCATGCGGTCCTTCTTGGGTATGTGATGCCCAACGAACACCTTCTTCTCGTTCAGAAGCATACCATTAACGTGCTTAATAGCATTGGTAGCAGCCTCAGCTGTCTCGTAGTGTACAAATCCATATCCCTTGGAGTTGCCCATCTCATCCTGGGCAACCTTGCAACTCAGGATATTGCCGAAAGCAGCAAAGGTATCGTGAAGAGCCTTGTTGTCGATTGCGATATCCAGGTTCTTGATGAAGACATTGCCTTGTCCAGTCTTGCGAAGAGCGGGATCACGCTGTGACCACATGATGCGGCATGGCTTGCCCTTGATGACAGTATAGTTAAGCTCCTCGAGAGCCTTCTCTCCATCCTCAGAGCTATTGTAGTTGACGTAGGCATAACCAAGTGAGCGACGGGTAACAGCGTCACGGCAGACACGGATGGAGGCGACCTGGCCGATAGAGGAGAAAAGCTCGAAGAGCATGGCCTCGGTGACAGAGGGGTCGAGCTCGCCAACATACAGCGAAGCAGAATTCTGATGCGCAGCAGAAGGAGCCGCGGATGTAGGAGTAGAAATATCGCCAGATGGCTGGGCAGACCCCACGTTGGTATTCAAGGTAGTGCCGTTGGCACCAGCATCAGGAGCGGCATCGTGGGCCGGGGAGGTTGAATTCGCAATTTCAGTAGACATCTTGATAGTCTGTTTCCTACATATATCAGCTAAATCTTCAAGGGGGGATGAATAATCTCCCCTCAGGAAGCAATCTTAGGAGTGAAAGATGCCCTACCAGTAGTTGATCTAGGCGAAAAGCTGTGACTGCGATGTGATGCACTTGGTTAAAGTAGACGGATCAGAACCCAGAAAGACAAAAGTACACTCTGAGCTTGTCGCACTGCGGTAGAAAGCTAAAGGGCTATTGAGGAGGTCGCGAGAAGGACGTGTCGTAGCAAGCGACCGCGTTGAGGTTTGCTCGAGTCTTCGAGATAGACGTCAACTGCTTTTTTTGGATTTTCAACTTTTTTTTAGCGGCGTTTAGAAGTTTTCTGAAGGGGAGGGTGCTAAGGAGAGAACTCCAAGAGAAGCTCGCTCTTATTCGGATGTAGGCTGGATGAGTGGTGTTGGTTAAAGGGACAGATTGTGATGGCCACAAAGGGAATTTTTTTGTCGCAGATCAGCCCTGGTTCGCACGTGACTCGGAGGCATTAGGTTGCCACTACTACGCACATTATAAATGCTTTCTCCATTAGAGAAAGCCAGCAGAGCTCTCCAGACAACAAAGCCTCAAGGCGAGAAAATGTTAGGGGGCCTAAGAGCATTGGCAGGAGCCACTCGCAGCTGACGAAGCATCACAATAGGTCATCTGCATGTGCACATATGAAGGCGAAGCCAAATGAGAAATCCAAAGATTACCATAATTTTGAAGAGAGAAATATGGTAATATGTATATCGTCTCCGATGCAACGAAGCCTTATTTCTTCATTTTCTTCCCAAAATCCCAAAGTATATGCATTACAAGTCCTTACGCCGCCTTGTCTGATCGACGATCAACCAAATAAAAAAGCTTTAGCATGCTGCATGCTGCATGCGCTTGTGCTGAACAAAAACAAATGAGAGTCCTTCAACAATGAGTCCTCTTACCAAGCTAAAATAACAAAGGAGAAGTAAAGGATGGTGAAAAGCAATTGACAATGTTCGCTAAGAATGGGTATCTGATGCAATCAATCACTCCTTCAAACTGTCGTCCCAGCCGCCTTGTTCCTCTAGGAATGCCTCAACTCTGTCTTTACAATCTTCAAGGCCCTGTCCAAGAGCCTCGCCCCATTGTCCCTCCACTAAGGCCACTTTCTCTTTTAAATCATCTGTCAATCTAGCCTCTTCGTCCTGCCTAATCGCTCTCATTTCCCTGTCAACGCTCGTAGCGTCTTCGCCGGCTAGTGACCGTTGTGTCTCTAACAAGCGTGAACCTGCCGTCATGACGCCCGTCTTTACCTCGTGCAGAAGGCAGAGCAGGTTGATCTGAGACTCGATGAACTGGTAGGTAGATTTACCTGCATGTGCGAGCAGCGAATAGAGGTATTGAAGCGGAAAGTCATGATAAACAGGATTCTCCTCGTACTCCTTAGGTGGGATCAAAATCTGAAAACCATCCAGTCTGCTTGGGACTTTCTGAACGACAGCTAGTAGACCCGGGGCAATGTCCCAGAAAGCTGAGAGTTGAACCTCAACACCACGAGTGACGTTCTCCTCAATGACGTTCATGAAATCTTCGAACCTCTTAAGAGTCTCCTTCTCAAATACCACCCTCCGGTCCTGTGCATCGCGCTGGAAGAAGTTCTCAGCTTCCTTCACCTTTTCTTTATTGCCAGTTTGAAGATATGGCGTCAGAATAATGGTCTTGTATCGATCGTTTCGCTCATCTTCGAGTTCGAACATTTCCCGATGCAGCTGCTCACGCGTTTCAAAGAGCCATTTAAGCAATGTTAACTTCTCCAGCAACTCAGGCTGCTCATCACCTTCCTCTTGTGTCTGATTCGGATTTGATTCTCGCGCATCATTGAATAAACCACTCCGAAGGTGATCGATTGACGCAGTGGCTTTAGTAATACGCTCAGATAGTAGCGCATGCAGCGGGCTTGCAACTTCCTTCTGGAAAGCATCGAATTCACCTTGGACAAGCTCTTGGCTTCGTTTCGCTTCTCGAGCTTCAAAGTCGGCTTCAGCGTTTGCGGCTTCCGCGTAAGACATGATTCCCGAACTTATGTTCTCTTGAATATTGTATCGAAGCTGCTTGCGCCTCTCCGCTAGTTGTGCTCGTTCTTCCTTGCGCCGAGAATTTGTTTCAGTAGTAAAGTGCTCCTTCCTTGGAACGATGTCTTCAAGGTCGGAAAGCGATCGTAGGATTGTTCGGATAGACGCAAGTTCAGGATGATGATTACTCACAGCAGGGTAGTGCCGTGGGTACGGCGGAGGAAGCGTTACAAGCCTTGAAACATCTAGTTTACATGGGTCGAGGGCAGCAGGTGATGAAAACGAATTGGAAGACGAGGGCTGACCTTGATCATGGAAACCGACTTTTTCCGGTGGATATTCATTTGGCCCGTAGCTCATTTGCTGGTTGCTCGGCCCAGCGCTATAGGCTGGAGATCCTTCGTCATTCCATTGAAGAGACTCTCGTGCCTCTGGTGGCAGGCCCATGTATTTGGATTCTCTCTTACTCCTCTCAAGCTTCTTGCCACATCTGCCAGAAGATGCTCCATCTGAACTGGCCTCCCACCAGCGACTAGCAGGTCTCCCACGCGAGTCTTCTCCGTCATGTACCGTGCTAACAGTCATACTAGGAATTGGAGAAAGACACGGCTGGTAAGAACCCCATGGTTGACCTTCCCGAGCGCGTCCCTGACTTGTTGTACTTGATGGTGAATTCGGGTCAGTATGAGGAGTATAATTTGCCTTCGAAGATGCAGGGCTAGCCGCCGTTGTCGGAGCAGTAGTTCGAGTATCAGGGGATCCCTCCATTGTAGATGCTTGTGACCTTCGACCACTCGCTACTGGTGCATTAGCAGCACTTGGGGTAACTGATCGCCTCCCGCCACCATGCGATCGCCACATATCTCTTGTCAGGTCCAGGATATCGCTCGCCACAGCATCAAAAGCAGAGGAATAGCGGTCTCGGCGAAGTCTCGATTCGGCCACAATAAACTCTGCAAAAAGTTCCAGTCGCTCTTGATCGGTTTTAGCAGCCATCTCCCTATCTATGAATGTGCGATGGCGCTCAACAGCAGACTGTGCAAATAGCTCTCTATCACTTGGTTTTGGAGTGCTTGTCGGCAGACCAGTAGATGGAGGCCGGGCCGGAGAAAGTGGTGCAGGCATAGCACTGTTCTCGACGTTGGGAGTATGCAAAATGTGGGAAATCGGTCGAGCTTGCTCCAACAGTGAAATAGATAAACCAGAACTGTAGTCATCTCCGAGATGCTGTGGGGGTGGTGTTGGAAGGGTTTTGGGAGGCACGGCTGGAAAGCCTCCTTTCGGTGGCATACCATGCTCATATTTTTCAAACCCTGGCGAGAAAGGAGGTGTTGGGGCGAATATCTCAGGAGATCTGATTCTTCTAGACGCATCAAATCGAGGAGTAGAATTGTTAGAACCAGAATCCTGCGAGTCCTCTTGGGGTATATTCGAATTTGCATTTATTTCCAGCTCTCTTGGGGAGTGTACCATTCTCCCACTTCGAGGAGTTCCCTTTGCCCCACGCCGGTGACTAATGGAGCTATCAGTTGACCTAGTAAGAACCAGGTCGGCTGGCGTTGCAGATAAAACATCCATATCTTGTGCCCATGGGTTATTGCTTGGTTCAACTGCGCTGGGAGGCTCTCCAATCCGTTCACGAGCAGCTCGACTTTCGCTTCTTCGTTCCCGAATGCCTCTGGAACTAGCATCACGCTTTGCAGGAGTACGAGTAAGTCCATTGTTGGAAGATGTTGGTTGCGTGGCTGATGCTGGCGGTGCTGAAGACGTCGATCCTGATGACTGTTCAGTTGAACTACCCGGCCTAGGCTGCGATTTCAGTCCGTAGATTGAGGTGTCAAGATGTAAACCTCGGGCTGCTGGAGACCTGGAGCGATTTCGAGCCTCATCTTCCCAGCCTATAGGCGTAGGAGGTATTGGGCCTAGAGTGCTCCCTTGTTGCGCAGGTCTTCTTATCGGGGGAGCTATCACAGGGCTCGCACCCCTTGATAATGAATCCGGTGTGCGGCTCATACTCTGCGACCTCGAACCATTTGGTGGCGGCCCAGGAGGAGGGGGCGGTAAAGGCATACCTGGTGCCCAACCATGTACCGGCGTTGGGGAATTCTCTATTGGAGTCCTAGAGCTTGGACTGGCCATGCCAATAGCGCCAGTTGAAGCTGCGCGACGGGCTGTTGGAGCACGTATAGGAGATTCTAGGCTGTATTGGCGCTCGGGAAGAATATGTGGAACATGGCTACTGCACGTTAGCAACAATGTTATATGTAAAGAGAAAACTTCACGCCTTACGGTTGTGACGCCCGTGGCCCATGCCCATAACTGTGACCCGGAGCGCGTGCCAGAGCCTCGCTAGTGTTTATTTGAAGCGCATCTATAGCACTAGATGCTGGAGAGTGGTCAGACGCGCGAGTCCGCGATGTCAAAGCCGAAATACTAAATATTGAGTGTGACTTGTCGGGTCTCGACCGCGATCCTGAACGATCTCGCGAATTATTCGGAGGTGGTGGTGGAAAGCTTGCCGGCATTTTGTTTGGATTCCGCACGCCGTACTCAAAACCAGGCGATGTCACTTGCGGTACGATAGGCGTATAATCATGATGGCCTAAGTTTGGCGAAGAGGTCTGGCTTGGAGGGAACGCACTAGCGGGCATAGGCGGCGAGGAGACCGCGGCCTGAGAAGCACTCTGACCTTGGCCGGGCGAGTATGGAGGTGGAGGTGAGGGCATGTTGGCTAGAAGAATTAGATCAGCATTTGGATGCCTTCAGAGTAAAGGATATCGTGTATAGAGCTTTTTTGTAGGAACGCCATGCGGTCTCTCTTCCAAAATGACAGGATCTCAAATAGGAAAAGGATGCTCTGATGCTACAGAAATTCAAATTACCCTCCATCCCAGTGACATCCCGAGGCCTCGTTGACACTGTTGTTGCCGACTGCGGACTTGAATGCGGCATGTATGCCCCTCCAATGGGACCATTGCGACTCCATTGCTGCGGATTGTACGGTGTTACCAGCGAGGAAGCGCTCCTGAGAGCCATCGGTGACGACCCTCGAGATCCGGCGGAGGAGAAGGTCGAGGCAGCATACGGCGAGAAGGGAGTGCTTAAGGAGGTCGCGGAGGCAGGTGTCTGCGAATGCAGGTACGCCCCTTGCTGCGGGGCCAGAGCAGTCGTGATTGTGGGAGGTGGCACGGCGATGCGCCTTTGAGGAGACTGCTCTTCTACTCGCGGATTCGAGGTCGGCGGCGGAGGGGGAGGAGGGGGAAGGGAAACACCATAGCCATATTCCGTGCTCATAGTGAACGGTAAGTGAACGGTAAGAGAACGTCTGAGCGCCGAAGCCTCCAGCGGCTCCTGCAACGAATCCTATCCGCCTCTGATGCGTGATGGCAGAAAGACACTGCAGACTAGAAGTGTTGGTCACTTTCATGGAGGACCACAAACGAGACCACAACGGCGGGGGCTCTTCCAGCCTGGCACATGTTGTCCGGGGTAGAAAAGCTTTCCTGCGAGCACACTTTGTGATAGACTTGGCCTGTTCTCAGCAGACTCTTATTCGACGGTGGTTCAGGGTCAAGACGGCGGAGGGGGTGGAGGGACGGGCCTCTCGATGCAGGCCTAGGACGAAAAGGCGCTGGCTTTGAAGATTCGGGGCTCAAGCGAGCCCTGGCGGCTTTGCGCTTACGAATCGCAGACAAGGAACGGCAATGCATGAAAAAGAAAGTGTTGAGATAGCTGCAGCATCCCGGCGAGCCATCAACACAGCGCTTAACGGAAACCCAGGGCTGGTCAGCTGCATGCCGCAAAAGTCATTAAAGTTGCTGCAAGCCTCATTTTGATAGCTACACCATGTAGGCACCATGCCTATGACACCCCAAAATGTTCGACAAGATGATCGGGTTTTCCCACGATGCCTTCAAAAATAGGTGAGCGTGAGAGTTGGCAGCTGTCAAAGGCGCCAGTTTTCCGTATTCGGGACCACCAGCGAGACCCAACTGGGTATATAAATAGTACGCGATGCTAGCCATACGAAGCTTGTTTCGATTGGAACGACCGCGCGGAATGCGACGGATTGTGAGGGCTAGCGCGTGTTGGAATCACAACGAACGCGTCCAATAGCTGAAACGCAGAACCTTATGCATCATGGGTCGAAAAAATGCGACCACCACCAACACCACCGCTATGTCTAGATTTGGATATGCCACCACTCGCTCAGGGCCGGTGAATATTCCGCTGTATGAGCGCGATAACGCCAATGGTTTCAGCTGGTCACCCCCATGCAGATCAGCTTGGAAAACACCCACAAAGCTCCAAGACTGCCCTAGTGCAAAGCTGTTGTCTCTGATAAAGACGGCATTTTTCCTTTTGCCCGCGCAATTTATTGATCTGAGAAAGTGCAGTACACGTAGGAAAGACCGCCGTTCGCATCCATCGGCGTTGAACCTATTGAAGTGAAATTTATCGCCGACTGAATTGCCGTACCACTTCTACTTTGCATACTTTTTATGAATATCAATGACTTTCTGAACTTCGTCATAGCTGCCCATGAAAATGCCCGCCCGGTCGTGAATGTGCTCCGGGACAAGTTCCAGCATGCGCTGCATCCTACCGTCAACCGCTTGACCACCAGCTAACACGCTTGTCAGTGCATGATCTCCTTCGAAAGCCTACTACAAACATACCGTTTTCAAAAACTAGAGCCATGGGTGCGCACTCGTATAGAATCCGCAATTTACCTTTGGGACTCTTCTTGTCTGCCGGATATGCGAAGATACCTCCATACAACAGCGTTCGGTATGCATCAGCCACCATGGACCCGATATACCTCGCGCTGTACGGCTTGCCACCTTCCTGTGGATACTTCAAGCTATTAATGTACTCCTTGATGGGATCCTCCCAGTAGAGGCTGTTACCTTCGTTGACCGAATAAATGGCCCGCGTCCTTGGAACTTTCATATTGGGATGGGTAAGGATGAACTCGCCAAGGGCATTGTCCATGGTGAAACCATTGACAGAACCACCTTTCATGGTGATGACTAGTTGAGCTGAAGCACCGTACATGGTAAACCCGCTGGCGACGAGCTCAGTTCCTGGCTTAAGCAGGTCTTCCTTCGTGCCTTTTGCCCCTTCGGGAAGCTTGATAATGCCAAATATGGTCCCTACAGAGACACCGGCATCCAAATTCGACGATCCGTCTATCGGATCGCACATAACGGCATACCGCGCATTGGGATGCTCGTCGAACACGATAGCCTCCTCTTCCTCTTCGGATACTAATATTCTAACCCTGGCACAGCTCCTCATGGCGCTTATAAATAGATCATTACCAATAACATCCAGCTTCTTCTGATCATCACCCGTGGTGTTTGAGGAACCCGCGAGCCCAGTAAGCTACGGATCATTTCAGCCATCAGATTCTCATGTTGTCCAAGATTCATAGCACTCACATTGATCAGTGTTGCTCTTCTAATGTAATATGCGATGCTCTTGAAAGCGAATTGGAGGGCATGGCAAAGCAATCTGGAATGGTAAGGGTTAGCAACCATACTTCTCCAGCAACTATTTTCACACCTACGTGAAGTCGCCCGTAGCTTCCTTATGCTTCGTCTGCTCTTCTGTGAGGAACCTCGTAAGCGTTATAATATCAGTGTTGATCTTCTCTGAGCCAACTGCTCCAGCTTCGCCGTTGCTGTCGTCGTTCGTTACCATGTCTGTGAAGTGCGAGGAAAGCGTAAAAGCTAATGTTGGAATTGGAGTCGAAGTTGCAGGGCAATTGATATAAGAATATCTCCCGGAAGATGTTAAGAACTAACCGCCTAGTTTCAGGTAGCTATTATCGGGCATGCGGAGCGATTTTCGGTATTCGCTCGGCAACGCTGGGACGGTGGTCACGAGCAGTAGTGAACGTAATGGTTTGGGAGTAAGGAAAGAGGCGATTGGGACCATGTAATGGACATGGCTGAGGGAGGCGTTTTCTCCTTCCATGCCTTTGTTTGGGCTCGTGAAGATGACGATAGACGACATTCTAACGCGGGGTGCACGACTGTCTAGACTGTTTTCCCCGACATCTCCCGCACACCCTCGATGTAAGGTCGCGGATGAACCATAGAGGGAACTCTATAACAGACAACGGCACTTACCTCACGTCTAAAAGGGTAACGACTTCCTCCAGAACACGCCTCAGCTTCACGCAGCCGTCCGGCCATTGAACAGTGGCAATAGATCCACCAATAGCGTGTTTGCAGGGGCGGGGTTCAAAGCCAGCGCACGTGTCACAGGGACAAAATCGCCAAGCTGTCGTAGGGAATACCGCCGACAATCGGGACTTTTTCCTACGACGAGTTCAAATGCAAAGAACATATCCGGGTTCTTCTTCTTTTATCCGGAGGGCTGAGCGTCGAAAACGCCAAGTGCAAATGATGACTAACGTTAGCTTAGCGAAATGCCAAAGCTTCACACCAGATCTAAAAACTTCGCATTGATGTTCTTTCCTCCAACCTTCTCAGTTCCACACACACCATGGCCATGAAAAACCCTTTCCGGAGAGAGTCTCATGCAGACTCCCATCCCCATGCTCTATCCTTAACTAAAGCTTATTTTAACGATCCTCCCTCGCCAGAATTGTAGCTGTCTAGAGCACGATGCTACCGCATCCATTCAACACTTGGGTCCATTGGGCACCCTTACCTTCCTAAGTAAGTTACTGCTCTTGTCCTACTCATACTTAATGATGATTTGTAAATACCGCAAACTAGAGTCTTTGACCTCCAAGGAGGAATGAAACTCTTATGTACACGTCAGTCTGAACAATGTCATCAATCCCGCATCTCTTCACTACATACGTCTTATGTGTCCCTAACAACATGTACAGGTAGCCGCAACTAATCCTGGGCCAATTGTCAAGCACAAACACCCTGTGACTGCAAAGAAGACTAAGATAACCCATGGCATATCGACAGAAATGTGAGTAAGTGCCTTTTCGAGCTATACATTACGCATGAGAGCAAATGATGATCATTCGTACTTTGTACGCTGGAAATTACCGACTGAGACCTTTCAGGTCTTTGGCGAAATCAAATGGCTATTTCTGATCTCCTATCCATGATAACTTATACTCTTCAATAGAGAGATCAGCTGCTGACAAGCTTAGATATCTTATCCAGATCCTTGATAACTCCTAGAACGTGCTACCTCCTTCGGTACGATACACACCCCTTCCTCCCCTCCCTCCCCTCTCCACAATTTACGTGATGAATGGCACTGGGCTCCGAACTTTCATGAAAGGATATGCCCTTTTGTGGCAGGCCTAGAAAACCTCGCCTACTGAACTTCGATACCCATATCTTCCACTTATCGGTACTTTAATAGAGGAATTGATCACTAATACAAGATAGAAACCAGGAAATTTGACAACGTGAACCTAGTCATGTCTTCTGTTACCAAATGGCCTGTGAGCATACCTTGTCCTTTCCCTCCCGCCTCCAACATGATGAATTCCTAGATGACGAGTCTTATTCGGGTTTCCGATGCAGATATCAAAAAAAATTTACCATTCATGCATTTCCTGATATATATTCGTATTTTTGCCTCGTATTAAGTCTCTTTATATATACCTGCTAATATGAGTAACGTAGCTTTTCTTGGTCTATCAATTGTCGTTATACCCTCGGTATGCTGGTGGAACAAGCTTGTTATGTGGATGATTATCATGCTCCAATTTAAGCAGCAGATTTGAAAGTCTATAGGTATTGCACAGAACATCTCCTTCAGTGCACCACCTCATATGATGATTCGACATACAAATTGACAAGCATATGTCCAAGCTACCCTCGGGTGCAAAGACGAGACTGTCTAGACTGATTTATTATCATTTCGCGCCCAGTGTTGGTACACGGCTTGATAACCTGGCTGACCGTGCTGCGTATAGGCCATGGCCAATCAAAGTTGTGCATCAGGCGCAGGGTTGGTTGAAGGCGTATAAGTTTCTGAACGCCTAGCACTATGGTATGTATTCAGACTTTCTCAGTTGCCTCTTCTTTACATCCTTAGCACCATTTTACATGATGAATTTTTTTTTATCTCACGACGGTCGACATAGCTACAAGTTAGCATTGATGAGATTGCCCATGACTGGGTTTTTTTCTGAGCCATGTATTTATTCCAATTTTATCCGCCCTGCAATTGACAGTTCTGAATGCTAATGAAGCCATCTATCAGGCAATCCGTGGAAAAATTATGGTGCATAGCTTCTCTGCAGTCTATAAGCGCATCGTTCTCTTGAATCCTACGACACATTGAATATTTATGCCACTTCAAGGGCCAAACTAGCCATCTAGCTTCTAAAAGGCAACTAAATTCCTCGTACTCTTTAGTAGGCATAGATAAATTTGAATTGTTCAAGAACTTGTTCTGTTATAATTGGCGATATAAAATAATAGTTTACCCAGGGTGTAAGATTAAGATCTCACAAATTTAAAATGAGCTATTTCTTCGACCAGTGATTCTAGCACTAAGATGCAATTGAGTTTCCTAGTACAAAGATTCTTTTCATGCTATCACCACCGTGCAAGTTTATTGACCATCTCCAATTCCAAGAGTAACCCAACGTCCGTTTCAAGACCAGCGTGTGATCTTCTAATTCCAAGCCAAAACCTAATCATAAGACTATTCACTGTTAATACACGGCGCGATCGCCTCCGAGGCTAATACTAACTCGTTAAAAGCTTAGTAAAGCCCGATCGTAATATCTCCTCACTCTTGCAGTCAGGTGGATCTCAGCTTCAAGGTCAAGTTTGATACCAAGCAAGAGTGCAGCATCCTTTAAGTCGCCATTTTCATCGACTGCACCCTGAGCGAGCGAGCCTGTCCAAATGTTTAGCCGTCATGTTACCGCAGGGGCTAGTGAAAGACTTACTGGCTGATTGATTGAGGTTAGATAACGTTGGAGGTACAGGAAGGCTGGGAAGGCTTGAGAGCGCTTTACGACTGCCCGATGCCTGACCATCGCTATCAAATAAATATGCGTTTCCAGGTCTTGTGGTAGTCTGACTGCAGAGATGTCAGTAGCTGGACATTCGCAGTCCCATAAGAAATCATACATGGTAGCCATGGTGTTCGGTAATGGTTGCAAGCGTAGAGTCCTACGGAAAGTCAAGGACTAAGGGATCAGGGCTAGAAAATTGGAGGGTGAAGTCAAAATATGAATTGTTTGGTCTAAAGTCAACGAAAGACAACTTAGGCCGCCCTTTTATACTCGAGAACTTTCTAATCTCTGGTGTTCTATTTGCGCGCAAGAAGTCACTGCTGCGAAAATTTCCGCATAACAGCGGGATGGATTTACTGCCATTCACATTATCGAATGATAGAAAGAAGAGGAGGTCAGGAACTCCATAGCTTGGAAACCTGGTCTGCATCAATTAGATCTTCAGCCATGGCTTCTTGCGCTGTCGTGTCTGATTCACGGTGGGGAGCTTTCATAAGCATACACTCTAAGGGGCAGCCCAGCTTCATGGTCTTCTTATACATGTTCGAGGGGCTTTCGCAATCATGCCTTCTTCATCCTGACCTGATAGTCACGCGATTTTTGAGCCTGCCAAGAAAAAATTCTCCACAATTGGTATTGTACACATTCACAGGGTCCATCACGGACATACCACCTACAGCACCACTAAAAGTCTCTGCTATCCATCATTACCCATCCAAGGATATCCTCTGCCTCCCAAATGTCTAGGTCCTGGGGCTTTATTTCAGATGGTGGCTCTACACATTGAATCCTTACAGTCGTGTTCCGGTCGTCGCCTCAAATCTCCCATTCAGAATTCTCCCGCATCGAGGACGAAACCAGCTAATCTATACAATGAGAGTACCTCAACTGATTTCTCGAGCCTCATACACTACTCAGGCGATCATGCATAAAGACCCATCTGAATTGCCCCCGGCTTTTCTGTCTGATTACAATTATCACTGTATCAGCTGAGCCACGGTAACTCTTGCACAATTGAAACGATATCTCTCCGCTGACATTGCTTGTAAGATCTTTGCATACTCTAGAAAAATTGCAGCCATGGTCTTGCTCTTGCTGATTTAAATCCCCATCTGTCCCGGTTTACTTGGGACCCAGGAATTCATCCAGCAAAGCTAGCAGAAGGAAAAGAGGGAAGAACATCGTGCGCGCCGCTGCAACCTCACTGCAACGTGTGTTAAGCCTTCGTTAAGAAGCAGAGAGATAGATAGTAGGCTGATCATTCTCAGAGACGGCAAGGTTAGTGCCCTCGCGAGGTCTGGAGTGGTTTCGTGCTAATCAGATCTGAAGTTGTATATTGATACAGGTACAAGTAACGGGTAACCGTTTAGACATCAGTATTCTAGCTATTATCTTCGCTTCTTCTTTTGGCAACTTCCGCTCCTTCCTTTTAACGTCACCGCCTCTGTTGCCTTGAAAATGACCTAGTGTCCCCAGCCATTCACATTTTCTAGACAAGAAATATGGCTGGAGCATGACCGCCTCGGAATCCCATCATCAACGTGCCGCCACTGCAGACACTCAACGTCACTCTTGCTGCGCTTTGCTCGCCCCAGAGAATACACAGGATTGTCCTTTGTTATATCAGCACTTATTTCGTCTTCTTATTAGGTTTTGCAGTGTAGAGACTTCAGGCTCTGGCCGCCCCACGCCAATATTTGCTTAGCTACTAAGTCCTATGCTTCTATTACATTATTCTTGACTGATCGCAGCACTTCCTCCCTCCCAAATCTCTCCTTTACGCTCAACACTGAGAGTGCTAACAATCAATCTAGTACTGTGGTCAATCCTCTAAAGAAGCCTCCGTGTTATCACGACGCAGCTCCAAAACTGCATAATCGTGTAATGATATAATGGCAAAGTGTCAACGGCTAGACATTGTCGACACGTCACAGACTCGAGGAAGAAGAACGCGCCTCCTCCAAAAGTAAGCTCAACTCCAAAATATTACCACCTACAGGGCTTTGCTAATCCTCTCAAGAAAACCTTCTTCGACCTCCCCGGAGAGATCAGAAACCATATCTACCACTCCTTCATCTACGCCAACCTCTCCCCAGAGTTCTCAGCCTCCCTCAAACCAAAAGACCCAATCCCCATCCCCATCTCCCGCGCCGTCCTCTCCTTCCTGCCCATCACAAATCTGGGACGCCGAGTTCCTCAGCCGGCTCTTCGCGCATGGCGCCTCGCTCCGCACCAACCCCATCCCCGCCGCCCGCCAGTGGCTCGAGCTGGCCTGGCTGACGCCGCAGACACGCATGCAGCTGCGCGGCACGACCGACATCCTCGGCTCCTTCGGCCGCCCTACCGGCGCTTCGACGCCTTCCCCCCGCTCCTTGCCGACCTCTAGCGCCGCTGCCATCTGCGTCTGCTGCTGCGCCGCTGCGCGGGTCCGCATCGCTGCACCGTCTGCGCCCGCTATGACTGGGACGCTGTCCTGTTCGACTTTCGCCCCGTGCTGGATACGCTGGTTGCAGCGTGTTGGGCGTCGTTCAACTTGCCGGTTCTGCACGTCGTGGTGACGCAGGAGGGGAATTGGTTGGGGTTTGAGGGGAGGAGGTTTTTGGCGCCGGACGTGGCGAGGGATTTTGTGCTGAGTAGTGAGAACTATCCCGGTTATACGGTCGAGAGGTATTTGAGGGAGGAGGCGCCGGATGCGGTGATGACGGTGAGGATTGTGACGCTTTCGAATCTGGCGGATGAGGAGGAGGAGTAAGTAGGACTGGTTTGTTGTAGGGGAGCGAAGGCTTTGGCGAGTAATTGACGATAAGAGGGGATTGCGGTGTGTTAAACTATAGTGGGAGAGGAGAATATTGGCATAGCATAAAGGAAATGTTTTAGCGAATGCAGATTATGGGGACATAGCTGGAACTGGACGATGTGGACTCATGGAGACTTTTAGTGTAGGTAGCCACGTACGGTAGATAATGGAATAGCTACTGGATTGCCCTGAAATCAATGCTTCGAAATTTGTGTTTGTGAGACTCTGCGTATATTATTTCGGGGCTTTTGAAATTATACAATTTCCATTATTGATTCTGGGGCCTCTGAATTTTAGGATCTCCAACCCACGAAAAATGATTAGTGTAAGGAATCTTTTATCCCTTACTCGGGTGCACGCCGGGGGCTTGCAGCCCTTCCCTCCTCATCGGTTCGTCTCTGTACTCAGGCTATTGCCTACCCTCATTACCATATCGTCCTCTTCCATCGACTCTCCTGTGACTTATGCTTGGCTTGCCTACTCCCTACCGCACACCTGGGCAAGTATGTACTCATAGACCAAGTTTAAGGAAAGACTCCAAAATTACGGGGTTTGTAGATAGCTTCAGCAACTCTAGGTTTTATTAAAATAAAAAATTAAAGGAATTGGGGTTTTTTACGAACTTGTTGAAGCTCCCTTTCATCTCACTATATTTGGTGAAGGTGACTGCGAAAACATCGGCAGAAATCGCTTTCTGCGCGGTCCCCCGTATTTGGTAGCAGTCTGTTTTAATATAAATCGTTATAATATTCGCGCGTAGTTTCGTTGTTATAGCAGGCCTCATGGCGTGATGCTTTTCGGCGACGCCTTTTAGTGACGCTCTTCGGTGGTAAGTAGGAGTTGGGAGCTCTTGTTAACTCTAGGGGCTACTAGAACGCGAGGAACAACTGGGCGTTGTTAACGCGTGCAAGAACATATGTTTAGAGTTCTGGCAGAAAACGGGGGGCATTTGCGGGGTTTTGGCAGAACGCGGGAGAGACTTAACCCAGTAGCAGTAGTAGTATATAAGGCCTTGTGGAATTAAGTTAAACCCCTATATTGCTATATTAACGCGTTTTATTAGATATCTACATATTCCATTCCCACTTCCATTCCCACCTTCTTTTCACTTGATTGGTTAGTGCGCCACTGCCGCCATACCGCTCTCAGCGCCATTTCCAGGAAATGGATGCAGTCGCACAAACTAGGGCTGTAGAGATGTCACAAAGGTCAAGTACGAGGTTCGAGGAAGACATTTGCACTAATGATTCAGCATTTGAACGCCAATCACGTGGTAAGCTAGCCAAATTAGGTGTTCACTCGCAATATTTTTGCATTTCATATCCTTTCAGATGGCTATACATGTCCAAAAAAAGTTCCCGTATAAAAGTTTTCCCTTACATTAACATTACCCATTTCACATAAAAATATCTCAAGCCCGGGTTGGCGCATTGAGCGGAGATAAATGTCTACAACATGAAGAGCGCCGCGAAGAAAGGAGAAAGCACCGAGATGACACCAACTGTGAGCCCAGAGGCTGCGCCTAGGAAGGGCGTCACAGTTGGCGTGAACGATCCGCTTCCAGTGGGTCGCGTCGTAGTGGCCGTACCATTTCCAAATGTTGCCGTAGGAACCAGCGGGACGCTTGGGAAAACATTGGTAGGCGTTACCCTAGGCGTGGTCACGGGTGTAGTTCCAGGCGTGCTCGTGACGGTAGCCGGGCCCTTCGAGCTCGTAGAAACACTCTTTGAGGCAGAGGAGCTTGTGGACGAAGAGCCGCACCCACAACCTTTGACCTGAGGCACGGCGTCCGGGCCCTTGCCAATCGCAATTATGTTGGAACCGCACTCGTCGGCTTGGTCAAGCCAGAGATTTTGGTTGTCGACGTCGTAGACCACGTAGGCGGCGCGGAGGAACGAGTCTCCTAGGATATACTCGTTACTCGGTTCGGGTGTGATGCCTAGGGAACAAGTACCGTCGTTGTTCCAGATGAAGTCGCTATATGCTACGCTGATGGTCTTGCCGCTGAAAGTGAAGTCGATGGATCCGGAAGGTGCATTGCAGGGTACGACGTAGAACATGCCTGTTGAGTCGAGTGTTGACCCAGGATAATCCTGACCGATTGCTGTGAACAATGAGGCTGGGATATAGGAAAGCGTTGAACCGCTGTCAAGGAAAACCGGGAGTCCGTTGGAATTACCGCTAGGAAGCGCATAGGACTTGGATGATTGCCCGGGAACTGTTTGGCCAATACCAGTTAAGTATATCCAATAACTTCAAAGTGTTAGTAGGGACCTGAAAAGAATGGGGAGCTGGTTTTATACCGTGGAAAGTTACCCGGAGCTTGGGAGGCAGGAATAATAGAGCTTTTCGCTAAGTCGCATTTATATTTCTTGGTGTCAATGCCTCCAAAAATGACCGATCCTAAGCCTTATTAGCAACAGGAGCATATGTTATAGGAGGTTCAGGCTAGAATACCAAAATCCTCATCCACAGAGCGAAGATCAAGACTGAAGGCTACACCCTTAGTTTGTCCTTGGGCAGCAAGGCTCTCAATAAAACTAGGGTAGTCAAATTGAGACGTGTGAGGCCCAACTCCTAATATTCCTGTATCTAGATCGACGGAGTCTGAAGCGACACCAAATTGTTGGCCTTTAATTGTGCTAGATCCAACCTTAATGTCGTCGATGTAATAAACTCCAAAAGCCTCGCCTTTGCCATACGCAAGGTCGAAATTGTCCCCGAGATTATTAGAAGAAGTTGAGGTGGCAGGGTTATATCTCGGCAGGGATTCACAGAAGTTTTGAAGTTCAACGGTAGATGCTGTAGTACAATCTGGATTGACCCAAAGTTCGCTGGAGCCAGTGTCAAGTTGAACCGACACATTCTGAGAATTACTTCCGATGCTAACTAAGGGTTGTTAGACTCGGCTTATGTCAACTAATGGAGGGAAACGCACGGGTGATTTGATAAAAAGTCCCCGTGAATTCATTGGCTAAGGGAGATGCAGCTTGTCTCCTGCGAAACGAAAGCTGCGATGTCTTATCAATGGCTTGAACTGGAAAGGCGACAAATCCATCTGTATTGTCGCGTTCATAGATATTGGCGGGACCGGGCGAGGCATACACTGATGAAAGTAGAGATGCTGCTACAAGAGAACGAGCGTATATCATCGTTGCAACAAACGAGAGGTTCAGGGCCAAGCTTTGGGAAACGAAAGACGACGCAATGTTTGGTGGCCCTTAATCATCTACCAGGGGTGTCACTTTTATACATGAAGACGACAGGAAGGCTGCACATTCGGCTATGGGTACAGCAGTGTTACAAAAAGCCATAGCTGTAAAGCCTTGTAGGCAACAACGAATGAGAGGCTTGATGGCTGAGGCTCAGGCATCCCATAAATCGAACGAATATCGATAAATGAAGAATGAAAGGGCTCTATACCTAAGAGAGAAAGCAATAGCGGCAAAGCCTTGTAGGCAACGAATGAGGCTTGATGGCTGAGGCTGAGGCATCCCATAAATCGAACGAATATCGATAAATGAAAAAATGAAAGAGCTCTATACCTAAGAGAGTACCAACTCTGCGGCTAAATGTGATCCTTGCGTAAGGCAGACATCTCCACGAGGACACGATAGAGTGAACCTTGTCGTTACCAAGGCACGCCTGCGGTATACCCTGTACCGTGTCTGGTTTTGGAAAAGTTTCAGGCACATCTGCGCTAGTGGTCATGCCCCTCGAAGGAGGTCTCAGCCTCGAGGGGTCGGGATGCATCGGGGTGGGCAAGGGCTTTTTCCATTCGCTAGAATATGGTTAGTGATCTTGAATTGAATAGATCTGCACTCAGGTAACATGGAGAATCAAGCACAACAAAGTGCTTTTAGCGTTCTAATTTTATCAGCCTTTGGGGGCGTTTCTTGGCATCCTCCAGCTAAGTGCATTGATGCACGCGCCGGAATAGGTAAGCTAAAACGAGCAAAGCGAGAGTGTCTCGTCCGTACAGACTTGAGACTGGGGAAATTTAAGGACAGAAGAGATGTTCTGTTTCTTCACTGATCATAGCTTCGGTAAGGTAAACTCTGCCTAAGACTTGGGCCTGATCACCATAATTTCTGTGGGACGCGAGAAACTGTTAATTTGGTAGGTTATTGAGCTAAAGCTTGTGTATTGCTTATCTTCTATATAGGTGGTGGTTGAGATTTCGTAGAACTTCGACCGCACGGTCGAAGTTGTCTAATTGGTCAGATTCTTGCCAGGAGGTTTCTCCTCACGAGTCTCATCACGTGATATTGTTGGGAGCTTGTTCACCAACAGAAACATCTTGAGCTCCGTTGTGTTCTCCACTCATCCTCGGTCTTACGCCACGCGGTAATTGATTGGTGATCTTGCGGGGGTGTGTTCGGGTCTGGACTGGTTCTAATGCGAGATACGAGCAGGAATAAGAATAGTGAGTTGGCGTGATCCTAATCTAGTGAGGTTATCCATAATCAGTATTTATTAGCGATTATTGAATATTGAAGTTTTTCTCGTATAAGGTGCCAAATACGGTCCTGGTTCCTCAGTAGATGACTCATTGGCCTTGTCACACAGGTGTATCCCTTGCAACGTTGTTTGAGAGTTCGCTACAGGATTTAATTGGGCACTTGCATTGAACCAGGTTCTCCGATTGGCTAGTCCCTTATCGATAACCGCAGGGCCCATTTCAACGTTGTAAGGGATAGTGTGGAGACTCTATGAGGATTGTGAGGGGGGCTATCCCCTCCGCGGCAGACTTGCGGGTAACAGGCTTTGACAGCCCTGTTAAACAGCCAGCCTATCAGCTAACAGTATCAAGATATTATTAGAACAGGGTCTGACAGCCTAAGCCATAAAAGGAAATTTCAATTTATTATTATCTTAAAACCCTCTACCAGCTACTATACAATAAAGAAACTATAAAGGGATACCTAGAATTCCTTAATCAGTCCAGTCCTTTGAGCATTCTGTCGCCTCAAGTATTCATATACTTGTTTTCGTACGATCCTATAAAACTCTATATCAAGAGCCTAAAAATACTCTCTCTGGTTTATTACTCATTCCAGGTATAGAGAGAACTTTAATTACAAGCTGTAAGAGCTGTTTATATCTCTTACGCTGCTAACTCCACCATTAAATAGCCGTTATTTTACTATCTAGCATAATTAGGTTCTTACTAATATAATTATCAAACTTATCCTGGCTCTGTGGACGAGTATACTTTAAAATATATAGCCAACAAGCCTTATAGAAGGCAGAGAGATTTTCCTCTAGTTAGAGAGCAGATTTGCTAGTACTTTCAGACTTGTACGGTATAGTTAAAAGTAGTGCCTTATTATGGAATCTCTCCTAGAGCTTTTATACAGTATAGAGCTGTTTCTCTCCTTTAATTGTAATATGGTTATTTTTATCTTTAAGGAAAGCCGTACAACATTATAGGTTAAGAATTTGTGCCACTAGATAGTATGGAGAATTATCTAGCTTCTTAATATACTTTATAAGCCTTTCCTTAGCATATTAGAGTTAAAGTGCCATAAACTTATCCTTAGCCTTAGCGGCTATTACCTAGTAGGAAAAAATTAGCTAAAGAAATATTAAGAGTATTGTATAATATACTAACGCGTCTTATATTAGATCTTTAAGAATATTAATTAATTCTAGAACCCTTTCTAGCGTTATACAATCTCCCTAAAGAAATAGAGTTGCTTTATAGAAAGACTAAAGGAAGTTATAAATTGTATAAAGATATACCTATTTACTTATTATAAGGATATCCTATTTTAAGACACTATCCTAGTAATACTCTACATAGAGTTAAAGCCTAGCCTTTACTCTATCCTCTAGAGCTACACTTAACATATTATACTAACTATTCCATCTCATACAATTATTAAGAGGAATGATCTTAAGTGCATATTCTTTAAACCATGTTATACAATTAGCTGATTTGCGGATATGTATAATAAGGTTATAGAGCTTTCCTATAGGGCCCATAATATCTCAAATATTCTTACCTCTTTCGGCCGACAATAGCTCTAGTTCTTTACCCTTCTTTTTTCTCTTATCTTTCGCCATTACTAGCTATGGTACTAGTTATACGGGCTCTTCCTTGTCCTCTTCTTCTTCCTAATCCTAATCCTCTTTATTATACAACTCTATAAGCTTCTTATCCTTCTTTAATTTAAATAGGAAGGCCTGGATAATAAGATTAATAACATACCCCTAGCAGCGAATTCTTTGATATGTTGCGTTCTAGGTAATTTGGTATTCAAGCCTAAGCCATTGGCCTATTATACAACAAAGAACATCGTTTAATCTAGCATTATCGCCAATAAGAGCTCCAATCTTTGCTGCAATTCTATACTTAATAAGGACAGGACAAAGTGCCTCCCATTAATCTGTACTACTCTAACTATGTACTGTACAAAGGGCAATTAAGATATTTCGGTATTCATCTTAGATATCAAGAAAGCTGGCACAGATTCTAAGGAGAAGAGAATAATTGGGACAGGTCCAGATATCAACGGCAAGGTAGATATTCGTCTTTATAGATTAAAGTGCTCTTTATATAATATCCTAACTCTTAATAAAGTACTTAGAGATCCAGTCTAATATTATTAAATAATATTTAGGGACGAATAAAGGTGCTTCTCGATTTAATGCTTTAATAAAAGCATAAAACTCCTTCCATTCCACACATAAGAATGGAAGCCGTTGTACAATAATAAGATCTAAAAGTGCTTGTTTTACAGTATTTTTCTATACTATACGCTTCAGAACCTCGCCCTTAAGACCTTGTATTTCTCCCTTTGCCAAAAGTCTTTGGTATAGTTGTTAAATAGAACTTTCTGCCTTATCTTTTATTGTTATATATAGATTATTCTCCTCCAGACTCCATTAAACTTTATATTTCTTAAGATAAAGTTATAGTCCTTGCATTAAGGCGTGATGTCCTTTTAGATCTTTAGGAGGGCAATATTTACAGAAGTAATTCTTCTTCGTTCGTTTCTTTTCTTCTGCCGTTATTATACAAGTATATTTATGGATTAAGGAGTGGGATCTGGAGAACGCGGCTGTTTGACGTATTAAGGTTAATGTTGGTATGCTTTAACACAGTGCAATAGACGTAATATACGTGCAGTGCGGTGTGTAGTTGGATTCTTGTCGTTCTATCTATACGTCTTGATGATATATATACGCGTCTTGTGTAGATCACGTGCCCTATGTATATGATACATGAAACGAATATCTACTGACACTGGAGCAACTCTAAAGGAAACCAAATCGTACCATTTCCGTTATTTGTAGCGTATACGCAATAACTGGCTCTTCTGTCTATAATATATAGTAGCTTCTCCTTTAATCCTATCCCTGTTGTATAACGCCTATAATAGCTCGCACAAGGTAAGAAAATGGGAAGAAAAGGTATATATTGTTAACTTAGTTGCTTAGTTAATATATACACAGAGTAGAATAGGATTTAGGTAATAGTCCTAGCAGAACTTGGCAGAATATAGCAGAATGCCGTAGATTGCCGTTAGATTGCCGCTTGTGGTTAGTCTCTAATTGCTAAGTTAGTAGAAACAGGTAGACGTGTATAAGGTGTCGCGGGGGTGTCCCGTAACAATTACTATTTAATAAAGATACTAAGCTAAGAAGAAGAAGGAGAATTGTTAGGAGTAGCAGGTAGATATATTATAAGGGCCGCTAAGGCGCTAGTAGTAAGCGAGCCAATAGCAATTTTCTATCCTGGGGATAAAAAATCCTAATTAGCTAGTTAAATTTAGGGTCCATAGAATATAGTAGGTGGCGTGCCTTAGCACCATTATAACGCTAAGCCAAATCTAAGTTTATTTATTTAACCTACTCTATAGTCTACAGTTCTAAGTAATTGGTATTAATTAACTTCTTAAGGGCCGCAGATGCCTTGCTCTTAGTTATTAAGTCAGTAGGGTTACTATTACCATTAATCTACTTAACTTCTGTAATCTCTCTACGCTCATATAACTGACGAAAATATATAACGTCTATTATAAAACGTTTCTCTTATATAGTGCCTAGCCTAATAAGATATTTGTAGAGTGATTTTAAGTTAGTATAAAGTATAAGTAGAAGTTCGATCTATAGGAGTTATTTAATAGTTAACTTAATTATAGCGCTGATGTTAAATCTATAGGCTATTATATAGAGTTTTAAGGCTAGTACGCTTCTAGTGACTCTCTTGCACTTAATTAACGACTAGTAGATAATATTAGCCTTATATAACGCGTCCTCTAATACCAGTATATATCCTATTTATAATAAGAGGTCCTTATTATTAGTAAATAAGGCGTTAGTAAAAGCAAGTAGGCGTAATATATTAATGTCTAATTTAACAAACGTAAGGCCTCTTATTGGGTTGTTAATCTATAATTATAGTTATTTATTAAGTTTGGTAACATCTTCCTTTTTAGGGTTAATTACCTGGGCGGTAAAAGAGAGGTTAAAGAAAGCTTCTGGTTAATATATAGAGGCAATATATACACCTCTTGCGCGTTGTGCAATGTATTATTCCTTTATAGTTAGTGTATTATGGATAATGCCTCTTAAGCTTGTAGTTGTAGCTATTTTGCCTAAGTGGACCATATTTAGGTTCTTATACTAGTGTTCCTGGGTTATTATAATATTGCCTTCCTAAGAGAGTTGGATAATGCATCTATTGAATTTAAGTAATTGCTTAACCATAAGTTGCTCGCGCTCTTTTATGAGAAATTAAGCCTTTTTTAGATGTTGTTGCTCCGCGTCTATAAAGGTGGTATTGGCTAGGAATAGAGTGTTATTAGTTTAAAGGCTAACAATACTAAAGTAGTTGGGAGTGTTGCTCTATAGGAGGCACGGGTTATATGTTAATAAGTTTATATCTAATTCCTTAATATGGTGATTATAGTAGGTTGTAAACTAGTAATTGCCTACTTCTAGAATACTGTATAAAGGCTTAATTACCTTTAGGATTAAGTTCTTTCTAATGCCTAGTTAGCTTCCTAACTCATAAGGTAGTTAGATATAGAAGTCTTAGTTTAGCTTTATAAGAGACTGGATATACGCCTAAGAGATATCTTATAGGTATAACTATATGCCGTTGCCTTATAGTATCGCTGTGATGTATAGAATAAGGCATTAGCTAACTTATTAAATAGTAGGTAACTGGGTTAGTATAATACCCTTTTTAAGATTATTATATGCTTAGATAACGAGTCTTAATTTCTTAAAGACTTTATTAATACTGGGGTTCTTAATCTTATCTATAAATTGTAAGTTAAAGATTTTAACTCCTGCGGGTACGTCCTAAGGGTTAATTATCTTAAATACGCCCTTTTTAATTAGTTCTGTAATTTTCTTTTAATAGGATGTTTTAAATTGCTTATAGTTACTATCCTCTTGTAAGAATATAGTAATGTCGGCAGTATTAATATAAGGGGGATACTTGTGGGGTCTTCCTCTTTTTTAGTAAGGTGGTTATGCTTCTCTGGTTTTAGTAAGGGATGGTTTCTATATAGAGATGGTTTCTATAGACGGTTTATATATATGGACAGTTTTGTTAACTTGAATATTGTTAACTTGGGTGCCGTTATCTTAAATGTCTTTAACTTAAATATTTCTAGGGTCTGTTAAGTACGGTTTAATAATAGTGCTGCGGAACTTTATAGGGCTGCTAGGTAGGTTAACAGCACACGTTTCTTCTTTAATATTTAGTAGGTTGTATAGTTCTGCCTAGTATTTAGGTTATTTTATATTACCTTCTCTCTAAACTAGTACTAAAGAGTTAAGGGGTAGGTTATAAATTGCGGTAGTGCTAGGGCTATTATATATGTTAAGTGCATCTGCAACCTAGTGTTTTGCTTGTATTTTCTTTACTTCCTCTATAGCTTTCCTAAATACAATTGCACGCTATATTACTATAGGTGAAGGTGCGTTGGAGTTTGTTATTTAGGGGTATGCTCTAAATACTAATAGTGTGGGTATTAGGCCGTCTAGTTTTGTGGAGTCGTTAATTGCTTTAAAGGCCATTTATAGTACTATATTCTTATTAATTCCTAGTATCTTAGAAGTGATAATATAGTATATATATTATAAGGGGCCGTAGTAACGCTCTACTATGTTAATTAAGTTGTGAGCTTTAACCGGTATGCTCTTTATAGTAGTGCCTATATTAACCGCGTATTATTTAAACTCTTTACTAATAAAGTTCTTTTTTGTGTTATATATAATTATATCTAGGGGGCCTAGGTATGTATTAATCTAGCACGCTTATAATATGTCCTATATATACTTAGCGCTAATATTCTATAGCTATTTATCTATTTAAAATCGGGTGCCTTTATTAATAATATAAAGTACGGGCTTGCTGTTAATGTATATAATGTTAACAATAATATAGTAGTTGGAATTAATGTTATCCTTTAAGGTGAATCTAAATCTGCCTAGTGACTTTCTATGCTTTTAACAGTATAAGCAGTAGTAGGTAATATGCTTAAGGGTCTTGTAATTAGCATTGTTTTTATAGCTAGTATGGTCTAATATTCTTTTAAGTCACTCTACTAACGGATATCTGAAGCGTTGGTGTAGGCGTCGCAATTCTATATCAGTTAAATAGCATGGGTTTTAGTTAAAAGACTCTATAATAAATATGTATAATAAGGTATCCTATAGTAGAAACGGGTGTCCAAATTGGCGTATAACTGGTATGGTCTTTAAGGGGGTTATTAGGACATTCTTTAGGTTGTTAAAGTACACTTATAAGTTATCTATATCCGCTAGGTAAAGTAGGAAAGGGGTATTAACTTTAATAATATAGAACTCTACTGTACCTATTAGTGTAGCTATCTTGATAGAACTAATAGAAGATATAGAACCTATTCTAAACTGTATACTAACTATGCCTTTTATAGACTTGTTTAACTATACTTTATTAATCTTCTAAAGTGTAAGAAACTAACTGTATTCTACTATAGAACGTTTAAAGGCTTTAATATTAATTATTACACCTATAAACTTTATAGAGGTGTAGTATGAGGTTATATTATATGTAAATAGGTCTGTATTAGTAGTAAATGCATCTATTATAGTACTAATGGTTATAACTGCGTGGCTATAAGCTCTGTTGGCCAGTTCTAAAGCTATAGCGGTTACATTATCTAGTTTGATTTTACTGTATAAAGTGTAGTATACTGTGGTCTAGTTATCCTTATTTAGTAGAGTATTAGGGTCTATGTTAATTACTAGAGTATTAAATATGTTGGTAATCTTATTGTCCTTATTATTATCCTTGTTATTGTTGCCTTTATAGTCTATAATATATTGCTTTATTCGCTCCTAGAAGCGGTTCTTAAACTTATTCTTAAACTTAGTCTTAGACTCTTCTTATTCCTTTTTAGTATATTTCTATAAGCGACATCCTTTCCTGTTATATACAAAGTAATATGGTTTCTGTTGGTTGCGGTTATATAGGGGGTTACTACGGTTATTACAGTTGTTATAGTTATAGTTATTGTCTCTTCTATAAAATTATCAGTCTGTAAAGAAAGCTTATATCTTCTCCGCATGCTCTTTCTTATATGCTATAATAGATAATTAAAGTTTATTAATAAGGGCTCTAAGGTTATTTAGTAGGTTAGAGACTGTATATCTACATACTAGTATTCCCTAGCAAGAAGTGACGATTTTGTTGTAAAGGAAGTTTATAGTTTGTAAGGTAGGTCTAAGGCCATACTATAGTTGATAAAGTCTATGGATTAGCAATTAAAGGCATTTACTTATAAATTTGTCTATATTTTCTGCCATTACTGTTATAAGTGTAATGGTATTCCACTTGTCTAGGTTCTTGCGTTAAAATCCTAGTTCTTTAAAGAAATTCTAAAGGTGTTCGCAAGCTTTAGCGAATAGTAAGTGGGATAGTTGGTTTATATAGAAGTGGTCTAAAGCTAGTTCTTTTAGCATAGTAGGGAATGCTTTAAGGTAAGCTTCTTAGGGTACGTCTACTCGATTACAGATGTTGTAGAATATTATTAATTTATAGTTAAGGCTTTTGTTTATGCTACCATATTTCTACTCCTCTGTGTATATCTTGGCTGCATTTGCAATTTTCTTGCTATAGCTAGTTATAGTAATAGGGCGGTTCTCCTCATCCGTAGGTTATATATAGAGTTGCTGTATTATTATTGCAGGTTGAGGTATAACAGATGGTGTAAAGGTAGAGGTAGTTATATATTAAGGTATAGTGGGAAGTATAGGCACTAAGGAACGTCCTACTTGTTACTTTTCTGGGGTTCTATATATCTTGTAGTACTTAATATGTTTTAACTTAATACCAGTGCTAAACTTATCCTTAAGTGTATTTATCTTTTCTCTAGTCTATTCTATTTGGTTTTCTTCTTATGCTGTGTCGTATAGGGACTAGGGAAGTGATTTACCTTATTTATAGTTGGTGTTAACCTATACTCCTTTAATATTTATATAATTACGTAGTTTCTAAAGCTAATGTAAGGAGATTTTTGTAAAGATATTAACTATAAAGTCTTTAAAATCTCCTTAGAATAACTTCTAGAGTATTAAGTCTATCTGGTCGTGTATCTCCGTATATACGTATATCTTATATTATACGTAGTTGGTTAGCTTGTCCTTAGTAACTTCTATTAGGTTAATTCTATTTTCCTATTTAGTTGCTTCTTCCTCCTAGTCTTCCTCTATTCCTGACATCTTATGTTTTATATATTATTTGGGTAAGGTAAGGTGTTTTGATTTATAAGGTAAAGGTAGGGGGGGCAGTTAAGGAGGCGGTTAAGGAGGTGGTTAAGGAGGTAGTTTAGGGGCGGTTTAAGTTATTAAGTAGGGTAAGGTGTTCTACGCAGTAATTCTTCTAAAATAGATAGAATAAGATGTCTAGAAGTTGTTATGGATACTAGATAAGTACTCCTAGGTAGTTTCTCTTCTTCTCTTTAACTGAAATAGGCTAATATAAAAGGTGGATAAGTATAACTATCTTCCAATCTGCTATAAGGTAGACAGTATAATTGTCTTCTAAGCTATCTGCGTGTTTCCTGATCTATGCGCGCTTACTAATTAGTATTGGTATGCTTTAATATAGTGCAATAGACGTAATATACGTGTAGTGCGGTGTGTAGTTGGATTCTTGTCGTTTTATTTACATGTCTTGATAATATATATACGCGTCTCGCGTAGATCACGTGCCCTATATACGTAATACATAAAACGAATATCTACCGATAGTTAAGCCTGTATTAGTATCGGCTTTAATAGGGCTTAAAAGAGTAGAAGGTATATTACTTTTAAAGGAGTTATTACTATAAAGATTATTAGATAGAATTTCACTAGGGTAGGCCATATTAATAAGGTCGTATAGTAGGGAAACAAAAGAATTTGAAATTTTACACTGCTAAGCCCTGTCACGACAGCTGTCTGACAGATAGCCCTATTAGCTAACACCCTATCTGTTTGACAGGTTTGATAGGATATTCTATTAGCCGCAAGTCTGCTCCGTAGGCAATACCTTCTTCTCGGATAGTAACCGTCCAGGCACAGACGGTCGGGGCGCCAAGCCCAAAACGGCCTAGCATACGCGAGGTCTTGGCGCCCAAGATAACTTCACTCTTAATTAACTACGTCGACCTTTAACACCCTATCGCTTAATTAATAAGCGAGTATCCAGTAAGCTAGAGCTTTATATTAGCTATATACGTTATATACTAACTTATATACTAGATTTTCAATCCAACTGCTCTTATAGAGCATCCAACATGCCTCCCAGGTAAGTAATTTTTCAAATTATATAATTTTCATATATTTTCAGAAAAAAAAGGCCTCTAGAACTATATTTTTAAATTTATAGAGATCTATTTTTTCTTTTCTTAGTTTTATATTATACCGCTTACCAGTTTCTTGGTTATTTTAACATATTAGCTTTAAATTAACGATTTAAAATTTTAAAATTCTTTAGGAAATTTGGTTCTCGGTTTTATATTATACCGCTTACCAATTTCTCGCTTATTCTGACATATTGGCTTTAAATTAACGTTTTAAAATTTTAAAACTTTTTAGGAAATTTGTTTCTTGGTTTTCTACCCTAGTAATTACTTAATTATCGGATTTTCTAATATCCCAGGCTTCCTTTCTTGCTAGGAAGAATTATTTAATATATAGCCTATTGCTTTATTTACTAATATTTTTTCTCTTTATTTTTTATTTTTTCTTACTTTTTCCAAGAATTATTTTAAATTTTGGGTATTAGATCTACTAGTACTACTATTATTAGTTACATAGGGTAACTCACCAATAACGGCTACTCGAGTAGGTTATAGTGATGTTGGTTAAAAGCTTGATATATTTAGAATAAGGAAGGGCGAGGAGCTTAAGACTCCTTACCACGCTAGTGCCGCGGCGTTATGTAACGACCGCTTACCTTATTCCTAACACTGGCAACTCTTCTTTTGTGGTTGCCATCTATATATAAATACTGCTTGGCTAGCGTAACAAATATCAATCCTCCTTACTTACTATTGCCATTATAATATAAGTCTTGCTGTCCTAAAATTTGCATTTTAGCACATAGTGCTTTCTTGCTTAGAGTTATGGGCGTATATTATATTAGGGCCGCTAAGGCGCTAGTTATAAGCAAGCTAATAGCAATTTTCTATCCTAGGGATGGAAAATCCTAATTGGCTAGTTAGAATTAGGGTCTGTAGATTATTATACTCCTACTCCCTTTTAACCCAACATTTAACCCATATATATAGAGTATTTGTGTTAACAAATATTTCTAGAGCCTTATTTAGGTTTGCCTTCGTTATTACATCTACTAGGTTATCTTAGCCATTAATCCATTAGATCTTAAAGAGTTTTTACCGTTTATAGGATTACCAAAATGCCATAATATTAATTATAAGGCGCTTCTCCTTTGTGGTACCAAGCTTAACTAAACACTTATAGAGGGAATATAAGTTGGTGCACACAATTATAGGGATAATAGGGAGTTTAAGTCAATCTATAATTATCTTTAGGGTAGTTCTAATTGCAATTACTATATTAACTCCGCTAACTATTCTATATATCTCTAATGCTAGAACGCTTTGGATAACGCGCTTGCTCTTAGTTAAGCTCGAATAGATAAGATTACCATAGATTATAAAGTCATTCTCTCTAGTAGATTTATTTGTAATAATGATCTTATATCCTAGCTAAGAGCTAAAATCTTTATTATTTATAAACGATCTATTAACAAATACAAAGAGCTTAGCGGTAGGAAGATTAATAGGCACATAGAGTAGTCCCCAATTAAGATAGTTCATTTGCTAGGAAAGACGCTTATTTAGGGCAAGGACGTCATCCTTAGTTAGTTCCTGGTGTTAAGCGGCAATAGAGAGATTAAATAAAGCCTTAGGTTGACAGATAGAAGCAATATAAGCTCCACAAGCGCGTTACTCTATGTATCCTTGCTTTAGAGAATTAACGTTAATAACGTCGATCTTCTTACCTTAATCTTTCTAGCGCAAAGCAATAGAATCCTTGTTTAGGGAGAGGATGCATTTATTAAAAAGTAATAGTATTATTAAATTAAGCTTTTCCTTTGGCTTTGCTATAATATTTGCCTTTACTAGCTTATCTTCTTTAAGAGCTAAGAATTGGTCGTCTCCTAAGATAATTATATTATCAGTTTACATACTAATAATTCCAAATGGAGTTCCTATAGTTGTAATAAGGAAGCATAGGTTAAATATAAAAGTAGTTATTAAAAGCTTTTCTTTATAGTGCTTGCTATAGGTAGCCCACTAATAAGTTCCTACCTCTACAATTCCATATAATAGCTTAAGCATAACCATGATCGTATCTTCGGGATATTAGTAGCGAATTTGCTCTAAAAGGTATGCCAATATTAAGCGCTAAAGGTGCGTCTCTAATTGGGTATAGGCCTAAGTAATATCTCGTAAATAGACTACTATTCTATTCTTTATTAAAGAGGGAGCTAGTGCAAGAATAACCCACTAACTAGCTCGTTAAATTATAGGAGATTACGTAAGAATTACCTCCTTACTATTATTGTTGTAACCTTAAATAACAAGCCTTAATTTCTTAAATAGGGCATTAGTAGCTTTACCCTTAATCTTATTAACTATTCTTAACTTAAAGATACGAACTTTATCAAACTTAATAGGGTTATACTTCTCAAATTTAAAAACTCCTCTTATAATAAGACCATTAATCTCCTGCTTATTAGATGCTTAGAAAGGAGCACCTAAGGTTATAATATAACCTTCCTTTTAGAGCTGTTTTGCGAGCTTAAAGTCAGCCTTCTCCTTAGCTGTTATAAAAGCTATTAATAACTTAACTCTATTCTTAATGGTAGTAATAAATTGCTCTTTAAAATTAATAAGATATTGGCGATTTTGTAATCCCTTTGGGCGACCTCTACCGCGTTATAGTTACGGCGTATCTACTACAATTATATTAGAATTGTAGTCGCCTTCTAGAGCACGTTAATTGTGGTTCTTCTTTAGGGCATCTTCTAGGGTATCCTATAAAGGCTTAAAACTGTTATCTTTATAGTAAGGCTTAATAACAGTTAAACGGAATTAAGTGGGTCCGTAAGGCATCTAAATAGTGCAAGTTTAACTATTAATTATAATAAGTTAATATAGGCCTAACTATCTTCCCTTTTTACGCCATACGTATACCTTAGACTGGAGTGGCAGATTAAGCGTAGTTAAGGTATTTAGGCCATTTCTTATTCCTAGTGCGTTGTTGACCTGGCGTATAGCGTAGAGACATCGGACCTCCTTTATTGCTTTACAAATAGCCTCAGCCCATTACACAGTAGAGGGAGATAGTGGAGAATTATTAGTTATTTAAGGGTAGGCGCCAAAGACTAGCAATATAGGTACGAGTTTATCTGGGCTAGCGGAATTATTAACAGCTTTAACAGCCATTTATAAGGTAAGTTCTTTGCTAGCGTCCTCTAGTTCTAAAGAGATAATCTTATATACGCAGTATAATAGTATGTAATATCGCTCCACTTTTCTAACACTATTATATGCCTTAATAGGGACTTCCTTAACCTTAATTACCATTGCCTTTATCTATTGTCGAAACTCTATAGATAAGAAGTTCTTTCCTACATTATAGATGATTTGGTTAGGGGGTCCTTAGTAGACATTAATCTAGCATAATTAAAGGATATCCTATGCGTTCCTAGCTAATATATCCTTTAAAAAACGTGCGGCTTAGAAGGAGGTTAAGAAGTTAATAACTTAAAGTACTAGCTTACCGCTAAGATACATAACGTTAACGATAATACAGAAGTTAAAGTCGTAGTCATCTTTAAGGGTGAACTTGAATCGGCTAGGGGACTTCTAGTTTATTTAGCAGTAATAGCAGTACTTTATAAGATGCTCAATTGCCTTAACCTTAACTTCATGGCCTGCTCGCTAAAGAACCCTAAGTAATTAGTAAACGGATAGGTGGCCAAAACGACGGTATAGTTAACGTAGCTCTAACTTAGTTAAGTGGCTCTAAGCAACGCTCTTTTCTAGTTAATAAAGGAGCAACTAGGGGTGACCCCATTTACGCACAATAGGCACCCAATTATCTCCCTAAATGAGTATATTCTTAAGGTTATTAAGTTTAACGCCTAATTTATCCATATCTCTAATATAAAATAGAAACGGGGTGTTCGCGGGAACAATATGGAAAGTAATATACCCTAAGGGGGTTTTAACCTTAATTGTGCTAAAAGAGATTACAGTACCCTTACCAAAACAAATTGTATATTAGCCTGCCATTAATTAGTTAATCTAAATAGAGCTATTAAGCTACTAAAGAGCTTAAACATAAGGTTCTCCTACTATAGATACTCCTGCAGCTCCAGTATCTGGCATAATACTATAGAAGACATTCGCCAAGTATCTATTATTAAAGGAGAATATAAAACTCTCCTTTAGCTTATTAAAGATGTCTAACTTCGTAATAGCATAGAGCGTGGATTGGTTATTAAGAATAGTAACAGTTTATATACCATCTACCTTACTATACTCAGTAAAGTATTGGTTGGGAGAGTAGTCCTCAATTTTTATATCTATAAGAAGCTGTTTGGCCTTATTAGCCTTACCCTTAAGATCCTCTACGCCTTTATATTAAACCAGAAAGCTTTAAAAGTAGGCCGTAGTAACCTTATAATTTCCAACATTTCTTACACTCTGGCGAAACTTATTATATGCCTCCTTTTGCTTATTAAGAGAATACCTAGTTAACCAGCAATTTAGTTTCTTATAAACGTAGCACTTCTTCTAGCAATTACTTTAGAATAAACCTCTACAAGGACCTCCACCTTTGCCTTATAGTCGTTAATTATACCCTCTACCATATTGCCTACCACGGCTACTATATGTTCAATCAGTCTAGTTGTAATTATATTAGTTAGGCGGGTCGATCGAAGTAGGTTAGAGTTAGGCGTTAAATTACTATACTTCTTAAGAGCGTAAAGCAGTGCTAATAGAAGATCTTAATTAAGCACACACTCCTTTATAAGTATTTGCAGGATTAAAGAGAGCAAGGTTACATTCTTTAATGCCTTAGTATACACTAATAACTTAATCATATAGGCTGAAATCCTTTTAATATAATTTAGATAAACCACGCTAAATCATCTAAAGTTAATTAAAGAGCTTTTAAAGATAATCAAGCCAAGGGACACCTAGGTTTATAGCAATAATCCTTAGAAAGGTAGTCTCTCTCTATTCTAATATATACTGCTGCTTGTTCTCTTCTGTTTTAAAATAGCATCTTAACTTATATATTATGCGGTTAAAATCATATCCTTTTCCTACTAAATAATTATAATAGAAGGTACTAGCTCGGCCCTTAAGCATAACGGAATAGGCGTTATAGTATTTATTAGACTCTATTCCTACCTTCTAGCAACAGTTATAAAAGATACGTAGTTTCAAATTAAGAACATTATATAATTTCCTACTAAACTTCTTCTCCTAATCCAAATAGAGCTTCACAAGCTCTGTAAGCAATTTTAAACTACCTCCAATTTAAGATTAAGATAGAGGAGGTGGGAGTTGCATTACAGGCTGCAGTAGGGACGTAGGTCTAGTCAGTAGGGTCCAAAGGCTATTAGATTACAAAGTAGGGGGATCTTATACTTACTAAAGGGCAGTAGTTAAAGTTATAGGTTGAATTAGTTAATACAGGGGAGTTAAAGATAGAGGTAGAAGCGTCTCTAATAGTATATTACTTAGGTTCTATTATAAATTAAGCTTCCTTATAGTGCGTAGTTGGTGCTCAATCTCTTATAGAGTCTATTTATGCTCTTCTTTTACATTAATAACTTGCTCCTAAATGTTATCTCTAATAGCACCCCTATCTATAGGTACAAACACTCCATTCTTCTATAGGAAGTTATGGAAGTCCTATACAATATCCTTATTCGCAGGAGCCTATATTTCCTTTATCCATCCAACAAAGTCCTCCTTCATACAGTACTATAGCATAGTGTCATTATATTCGCTGTCTTTATAGTATGCTATATAGTGTAATAAGAATCCGTTTAAGTCTTATTGATTAACATCTTTAAGATTAATTATAGCGGTTTTCTATATCTTTAGGTTAATGTCGTCCTTATACTTCTTCAGGTAGGTTAACGCCATAATAGCTGTTATTAAAGATTATTTAACGCGTTTTAATAAAAATTAAGGGAAATAAAAGTTGTTTAATATATAGTTAGATAGTGATCGTAATCCTATAGTCTGTGAAGGTACACTAAAGGTATTAAGATGGTTGTTTTAACACGTTTTGGACGTTAACTTAGGACCCTAGGTTTAGTAACACTTCTAACCTAAAGTACTTAACCAAATCTTTATAAACGTGGTTATTCTATGTAATAGACGCAACTTAGTATCTCCTAGTACTTAGTAACACTTCTATTACTAGTTTTCTGTAAGTCTAAGGTAGCATAGTATCGCTAGGATCTATTCTATATAAGCGCATATAGCACCCCTGCATAAGACTATCTCTTCTATTTAAAAACCTAGCTGCTCTATAGTTGACTATATATTCAACCACTAATTAGTGTTGGTTACATAGGGTGACTTACCAATAACGGCTACTTAAGTAGGTTATAGTAATGTTAGTTAAAAGCTTAATATATTTGGAATAAGAAAGGGCGAGGAGCTTAAGACTCCTCGCCACGCTAGTGCCGCGGCGTCACGTAACAACCGCTTGCCTTATTCCCAACAACTATAATTACTGCTGCCAAAAAGGCAGTATATAAAAAAAGATAGTTATTAGGAAAGCCCTTAAAGGTATATTTTTTTCTTAGTGGCTTTAAGAATATACTAATTTTATCTAAAAGCAATAAGACAAAGATCTTGAGGAGAAGTTAAGGTAAGAAATATTATATTTTTTCTTAGTTTTTCTAACATTTTAGGGCTGGCTTCTAGGGGCATAAGGACGTAGATCCTAGATACTATACCTACCGCGTCTAAAATACAGTAAGTTTTTCTCTAATTTTTAGACAAAAAATAACTAATTTAATATTTTTTAGCGTATACCTAAAAAGGCGATTAATAGTACTAAGGAACATAATATACTTCCTTGCGGCTATAACTATAAAGTATATTATTAAAAATTCCAATAATAGTAATATAATTTCTTACTTTACCTAGGAATCCATTCTAGAGCTCTAGTGCGCAAAAAAAGGGCTTTAGAAGGTAAGAAATCTAGTTTATTTCTTATATATTTTAATAAAACTAACTATTTTTAGGGAAATTCCAACCTTAATAAAAATAAGAGAATACCTAAGGTCTTTAGTAGATATAGATCTTACCTTCTTTCCTTTTTTAAAATTCTTTTTAGTACTTTCTTAGTTAATAAGGTATTTAATTCTTATTTTTTTTTAATATTTTTTATTTTTTAAGTAAAATTAACTAACTTCTCAGATTTTCTAATAAGATGCTTAATATTAACGGTGCACGCGTTGCTGCCTTAAAGAAGGTTTTAAAAATTAAGTCCAAGGGTAGTCTTTAACTAGGTACGTAAAATAGCTTATTTTTCTTAAAATTTACTAATAAATCTTACTAGCTTCTTATAAACTTCTAAAAGATTCTAATTCCAATTAATGGCTAGATATTCTCGGTTTTACCAAAAATATAGGGTTTTTTTGTTATTTTGCTTAATTATATATTACCTTAGTTTATTTAAGGAGAACGTCTTAAATTTTCCAAGATTTCTAGAGGATTTTCCTATATAATCTCCAAAATAGAGTTTCTTTCTTTGGCGTTAGAGGTTATTAAGAATTTTAATACCCCCTTTTATTTTCTTAGATATTCTAATAAACCTCTCTAGTTTATAGCACTTATATAGGATTATAGTGCCTAAGTAGTCTCTTAAAATTCAGAGAATTACTTAATAAAAAGTCTTAAATTTCTTTAACTAAAACTATTTATATAAAGCTATA